>MPLZ02006717.1_pt1 | contig 37747 bp, 36 predicted proteins | sample 1617311 | NCBI WGS metagenome assembly MPLZ02 (sample SAMN05944806, study PRJNA350692) | marine metagenome | biome: marine; feature: ODZ; material: water; isolation source: 160 m water sample filtered on 0.2 um supor filter | place: Pacific Ocean | collected 2012-04-08 | depth 160m m | reverse complement strand
CGTCGGGCTACATATGAACTTCGCTCTCTCTTAACAAGTGGAACGGCCGCAGGGGGCGGGTCACTGGGCGTGTCGGTCGAGGACATCTCGACAGTGCTGTTCGGCGGCCACGGCGACGCCATGGTTCCCCTGGCGCGCTATACGTCGGTTGGCGGTATCCCGGTGACCCAACTCGTCTCCCACGAGCGGCTCCAAGAGCTGGTCGAGCGGACGCGCAAGGGCGGCGGAGAGATCGTGAAGTTGTTGCAGACCGGCAGCGCCTACCACGCACCGGGCGCCGCGGTCACGCAGATGATCGAGGCGATCGTGCGCGATCGGAAACGGATGCTTCCCTGCGCCGCCTATTGCGATAGCGAGTACGGGGTCGGGGGCTGCTTTGTCGGCGTGCCCGTGGTCCTCGGCAGCGGCGGCGTCGAGAAAATCATCGAGATCACCCTCGATGCGGAAGAGCGGTCGGCATTCGAGAAGAGCGTGGCCGGAGTCAGGGCGCTGGTCGCCCAGGTCGCCATCTGACGACAACCCCCTGGCGTTCTGCCAGGGCGCGTGGACCACCGGCGAGCGCTACGTGTTGACCGTCCTCTTGCGGGATCAGGAGATCGGAATTCGCTGCTCGTGGACCACGTAGGAGATCGGCTCGCGATTCTCGTAGCCGATCCGCGCCCGTCGGGCCTCGTCGAGCAGGTGATACCGGACCACCACCTCGAGCGCAGCCGGCGACGGCGACAGGTCGGTCCGAAACTCGAACTCGTAGACCTGCGATACCCCGGCGGGCAGCCGCGTGTCCCACAGGTCGACGATGAATGGTCGCCACATGATGGTCCGCTTCAGCGAGTGGCGTTTACTCTCGAGCACGGTCCCATCTGCACTCGTCAGTGTGAAGTCCAGCGTGAGATGACGGTCGGGGACGCCGGTCGGCAGATAGTGGTCGGCGCCAACATTTGTCAACGTGACGGTGGCCTGTCGGCTGTTTCCGTCGCCCGGGCTGATGACCTGAACGTCGAGATCCATCGCGAGAGCCGGCCGAACGACGTCCGGGTCGTGTCCCCCTCTCCAGAGATGCCGCCCGCCGCGTCGAGCCGCGGCAGCGTTCGCGACCGGCCGGGTCACCTCTGGCATGTGGCAACCCGTGCAATCGGGCGAGCTGGCGTCACCTTCATGGATCTCAGCGACGGTGCCGCACGGGGGAATGCGATAGAACGTGTCCCACCGGCTTCCGGACACGACATGGCATCGCTCACAAACGCTGACCCCGTCAGTCATCGCCGGGTCTCGGCGTGTCGCGTGCGGCGCACGGGTGTCGCCATACGGACCGAGGATCACACCGTCCTGCACATGGCAGACGGCACACGTCACACCTTCGGCCTGCAGCGCCGGGTCGAACCCGTCATTGGGGGCAAGAATCGGATCGCGATACGCGGTGTCCCGGAACCCGAGCACGAGGTTCGCCTGTTGGTTCTGTAGCGGGGTATGGCAGTTGTGACAGATCTGCTGCGACCGGTCGAACTCGAAGTCAACCTGGTAGTAGGGATCTGTCCACGCCTGAGCATGCATACTCCCAGACCATTCGTCGTAGATCTCCGAGTGGCACCGCCCACACTCGGCCGCCGAGAGCGACTGGAGACCCACTGGCGGCTCGGTCACGGGAATGGGGCGCGCGAACGCCTCATCGACGACGAAGATGTTCATCGGCCGAAGCATCCGGTAGGCGAGAAAGGCGACAACTATCGCCAGACACGTGACAAACACCCATCGCCTGGCCGTCATCAGATGCGATACCCTCATAGGCACTCCCCATTCTGACACCCTCAACGGTCACCTTTCGCGGTCTGGCAGGACCCGGAAGCGGCGACCGTGGATGTTCACCTCACACCGTGCCACGATCAAGGTGGTGGGCGATATCGGGTAGCGGAGAAGGACACGTATACTTTGACGGTCACTGGACCTTCCCGAGTGCAAACCTCGTTCACAACCGACACGTTGCCATCATGAGTTCCGTTCAACCCGACCAGCAGCTCCTCCACTACCAGATCGTCGAGCAGATCGGCTCGGGCGGTATGGGCGAAATCTTCAAGGCGATGGACTCGAAGCTGAGCCGCACCGTGGCCATCAAGATTCTCCCCGGCGAGGTCGATCGGGACCGCACGGCCCGCCGGCGCTTCGTCCAAGAGGCGCGCGCGGCGTCCACGCTCAATCATCCGGGCATCGTGACGATTCATGCGATTGAAACCGTCGACGATGTGGATTTCATCGTGATGGAGCTCCTCTCCGGCACCAGCGTGCACCAGAAAATCGCAGATGGACCACTCGCACTGGCCGAGGTGCTCGGACTTGGCATTCAGATGGCCGATGCCTTGACAGCGGCACATGCCGCCGGCATCGTGCACCGGGACATCAAGCCGGCCAACATCATGGTGTTGCCGAACGGGCAGTGCAAGCTGCTCGACTTCGGCCTGGCGAAACCAGCCCCCTCAGTCACATCTCAGGAGTCCACGACCATGGGGTTGACCCAGCCCGGAGTCCGGGTCGGCACGATCTCGTATATGTCTCCAGAGCAGACGCGTGGCGAGACCCTCGACGGGCGTAGCGACACGTTTTCGCTGGGCTGTGTGCTGTACGAGGCCGCCAGCGGCACGCGCGCGTTCGACGGCACAAGTGCCCTGTCGATCATGCACGACATCGCCACCGTCAACCCACCACCGCCGAGCGCTGCCCATCATATGCTGCCGTCGGAGTTCGACCTCCTCGTGCAGCGTGCGCTTGCCAAGGATCGCGAGCAGCGGTACGAGGCGGCCGAGCTCGCCGACGCGCTCCGGCTCTTGCAGGGTCCGGTGACAAGTTCGGCTCTGAGGACAGAGGCGGCCACGGAGGTCCCGGTCGACTCCGAACCGTGGCACATCGTGGGTCGCGAGAAGGAGCTGAGTCGCCTCGACGAGGCCCTGACGGGCGCGGTCGCGAAACGCGGGCGTACGATCCTGATTACGGGAGAACCTGGCATCGGCAAGACGACGCTGGCGGATGAGTTCATCCTGCACGCCAGACGGCGCCCCGGAGCGCTCCTCGTGGCCCGCGGCCGGTGCGTCGAGCATTACGGGTCTGGAGAGACCTATCTACCGTTCCTCGACGCGCTCGACGCGCTTGTGGCCGGCACGGGCGGGGCCCGGGTGGCGGCGGTTCTCCGGAGTCACGCGCCAACGTGGTGCCTCCAGCTCCCGGCCGCCTTCGGATCCAGTGGCACACGCGCCGAGCTTCAGCAAGAGACTATCGGCGCAACCAAGGACCGGATGCTGCGAGAGCTGGGCGACGCACTGAACGTGGTCACGGCAAGCATCCCCATCATGCTCATCCTCGAGGACCTGCACTGGGCCGATGCGCCCAGCATCGACGGGCAGCGTGATTACCAAGAGCCGGCGCGTCGGTGACCAGCGGTTGCTCATCGTTGGGACGTTCCGGCCAGAAGAGGTCGCGCACCGTGACCATCCGCTACGGGCCTACAGGCACGAGATGGTCGGACGCGGACCGTGTGAAGAGCTCGCACTGCCGCTGCTCGGACACCAACATGTCGAGAGCTACCTCAACGCACGCTTCGCACCCAATGACTTCGCGAGTCAGCTGACCGGCCTGATCCAGCGCAAAACGGACGGGCACCCGCTGTTCGCCACGCTGCTCATCCAGTGGCTACTGGAACGTGGAAACATCGTTCAAACGGCCGACAATTGGACGCTGCCGCACGCGCTCTCCGATGAGGATGTGCATGCCCCGCAGGGCGTACGCAGCCTGATCCGCACGAAACTGGAAGCCCTCGAGGAAGACGACCAGCGTGCGCTGCAGTACGCCAGCGTCGAAAGCGAGGAGTTTCGGTCGACAGTGTTGGCGCATCTCCTGGATGTCGATGACCTGGATCTCGAAGAGCGGCTCGCCCGTCTCGACAAGGTGCATCGGCTGATCAGCACGTTGGCGGAAACGGAACTGCCCGACGGCACGCTGACCACGCGCTATCGCTTCAGCCACGCGCTCTATCGGGATGCGCTCTACGATGACGTCGTCAGTCAGCGCCGGGTGCGTCTGCACCGGCAGATCGGACAGCGACTGCTTGACCACTACGGGGATCAGGAGTCGCGCATCGCGGCGCCGCTGGCCATGCATTTCGAGCGTGGCCGAGATTTCGCACGGGCCGTCGAGTATCTCATCCAGGCCGGCGGTAACGCGACTCATGCCTATGCGAACGCAGAGGCTGAAACACTCTACACCCACGCGCTATCACTGGTGGACCGTCTTGACGCCGAGGTGCAGGCCAAAACGGAAGCCGTCGTCCACGAGAAGCGGAGTGCCACGAGGCTCGCACTGGGTCGCTTCTCTGAGGCTGCAGAGGACTCCACCCGGATGGTGGAGCTGGCTCGTGCGAACGATGACACCACCTCGGAGTTCGCGGGGTTGAGATCCCTCACGCAGGCGCTCTTCTATTCTCATCGGCTCGACGAGACGGCCGAGTGCGCCGCGCAGGCACTTGCCGTGGCGGAACGCTCTGAGAGTGCCGAATGGCAGGCCGACATCATGAATCTGGTCGGCCTTAAACAGCTCTGTTGGGGCGAACTCCGAGACGCGAAGCGAACCTTGGACCAAGGCGTCGCACTGGCCCGGTCCGTTGAACATCGGTCGGCCCTGGGCCAGACGCTGACCTGGCGGGCGGCACTGCTCTACTGGCAGAGCGACTACGCGGCAGCCGACGACATGCTGGCCGAAGCGGTGCAGCTACATGCAGACCTCCGCGACGGGTTTCACCTCGTCGCATCCTTGTTTTTTCAGGGACTGGTGTGGGGCAATCAGAGGCGGATCTCGGAGTCGCTGACGGTGCTGAACGAGGCTCTCGCGATGGCCCAACACAATGGCGACTCGTTCTGGTGGCCCAGGCTGCCCAACTGCATTGGATGGATTCATCGTGAGCTGCAGGACTTCGACCGGGCCACCAACCAGGACCAGCAGGGCGTGGACGTCGGGCGTGAACACGGGGTCTTGGAGGCGCAGGCCAATTCACTGATCAATCTTGGTATCGACTACACCCGTGGTGAACAGCGTGGCGACCCACTACCGGTCTTTCGCGAGGTCGAAGACATCTTCAACCGGGACGCGTGGTTCCGGTGGCGGTACAACATTCGGCTACAGGCCGCTCTGACCGAACACTGGTTGAAACAGGGAGACGCTGACAAGGCCGTACAGTTCGCCCACCGGCTGCGGGAGACCGCGGTAGAGAACGAAGCGTGGAAATATGTCGCAGTGGCCGACAATCTGCTCGCCAGAAACGCGATCGCGCGCGGGAACCTGGCCGAAGGCGTGACCTGCATGGAGGCGGCCCTGGAAAAGCTCCGCCTGCATCCCTGTCCGATCGTGACCTGGAAGATCGAGTCGGCGTGCGGGCGCGCGTTTGCAGAGCTTGGCGAGCGGCCCAAGGCGACCGCGGCATTCGAGCGCGCGGCAGCCATCGTCCACGAGATCGCCGGGCATATCGCAGACGAGCAGCTACGCACGACGTTTCTGACGTCACCGGCAGTGCGAGACGTGATCGAACCGCCCGATCTGACCACGTGATCGGCTCGCGGGTCACGCTTTGCGCGCGCGAAAGTTGACCCCCTTGGTGCCGAAGTTCGCGGCCGACGACGCCTGTGGCGCCCCCTCGTAGACGGGGGCGCGCCAGGTAATCTCAAACTCGACGAAACCAGCAGCCCGGACCACCCCGGCGAGCTCTGCTTCCAGCAGAGCGCCGGCGATTCAACCGGTCCACAGATCGATGTCCTGTTTCGAGGCCTCTGGTACGAGGCTGTCAATCGTGATGTCGCCGATCTGCACACGACCGGTCGGTTCGAGCACCCGCGCCATCTCGCCGAGCGCCTTCAACTTGTCCGGCGTGAGGTTGAGCACGCCGTTGGAAATGACGACGTCGGCCCAACCGTCCGGTACCGGCAACGCCTCCATGTACCCTTCGCGGAATTCGACGTTTGAGGCCCCGCCCTCCTCTGCCGCGCGTCTGGCACGCGCGAGCATCGCGCGCGTCATGTCCACCCCGACGACCTGACCGTCTGGACCAACCATCCGGGCCGCAATCAGACTGTCGATGCCGGCACCGCAGCCGACGTCGACGACCCGCTCACCCGGCTGGAGCACTCCGATGCTGAACGGATTGCCGGTCCCCGCGACGACGCCACCGCCGTCTCTGAAATGCCCTCGAGCCATTCCGGCTGATAGCCAACAATGCGCGTCAGCGGACGCCCGGTATGAAAATGAAATCCGCGTGTCGGCTCGTCAGCGACCGCCGCATACTCATTGCGTATCGCGTCCCTCAGCACGTCGATATCAACGTCGATCGGCGCCGGTGTCAACTGTTCTTGGTCTGGCACAAACGTCTCCTCCGTAGCGGCAGACAGCTAGAGCACCGTCGCCAAGGCGGCCTGCACTTTTTCCTGTTGTGCCGGCGTGGTGACCTCGCAAAACAGCGCCTGGAAGTTCGGATGGGTCACGCCGGTCTCGAGGAACGTGTATCGCTTCGCTTTCAGGACGCTGTCGTACAGCGTCTGGTGTTCCTCGTTGGTCAGGGTCCGATCTGAATACTTCGCGAAGTTCGCCACATCGAAGCCGGCCTGCGTCTGGAGCAGGCCATCGACCGCCACGACCAATTCGATGAGATCGTCGATCGCCGTGTCCTTTTCCGTATCGTCCATCTTGCCGAACGCGCGGATCGCTTCAAGATGGTCCATCTTGGCGTGCTGCGACTCCTCGAGCCAATGGAACTTGAAGATCCGCTGCGTAAAGGGATCGAGCTCGCCGCCATCTTTGAACCCGCTCAGGTAGTGATACTGCGTGAACCATTCGATGGCCGACGTCAGCAGGAGGACCGCCCCGACGTTCTTGCTCAACACGAAGTGGGCAACGGCCTTCTGGTCGCCAAGCAGCTCCAGCGGAAACCCGACACTAGCGTCCACCATCTGTCGAATCTTCCGAAAGAGGTTCATATGCTTGACCTCCTCGGCCGCAAAGTTCGTCAGGGCATCAAATCCCTCGCGGTGGTCGATCTTGAAATCGAGCGCAAGGGTCGTGATCTGAGGCGCGATAAACTCCTCGACGTAGCCGAACAGGTGCGCATAAGCGCCCATTTCGACGTGCGTCAGCTTCACTTTCTCGTCCTCACTCAACCACTCGACGCCGTCCGCACCAGAGAGCGACGGCGGCAGCCATCGTTGGCCGATGCCGAAGTGCTGGTCGGCCACCACCTCGTCGATGGTCCAGTTCACCTGATAGGACTTCTCCAGGCAATCGGCGTAGGAGTAACTCGTCATCGTCAGTGTCCTTTGCGTTGGGTCAGATTATCCGTGGATCCGTTCCGCGGTCGTCGGATCGATGGTCGAGGTGACTTCCGAGATGCGATTGGCGGGTACGCCGGCCAACTCGGCGTGCTCACGGATCAGATCCTCATTGGGCGAGATGTACAGGCAATACACCCTGTCGCCGGTGACATAGCTGTGCACCCACTGGATCTGCGTGCCGAGTTTGCGCAGCGCCGCGCGTGACGTCTTGGAAACGCTGGTCAACTCCTCCGCCGGCAAATTGCCGGCCCCCGGAATGTCTCGTTCAATCACGTACTTGGGCACAGCGTGACTCCCTATGTGTCGAAGCTCGATCGTCTCGTATAGATCGCGGGGAGGGCGAGGCGGTGCTCAACACCAATCGAGGAGCCCCCCCCTCGTCACAAGCAACGCATCTAGCGGGAATGCCGGCACAGTAAAAGACAAACCATGAACGCACCGTTCAGCGTGCCGGGATTCCGGCGGTAGCCTGCACTCCAGCCGTCCGCAGGGCGTCGCAGAGCGCGGCACGGTCGGCGACGCGCTGAAGGGGCTGGGCGCTTGCCGAGCGCTCGGCGTCGAACCCCGCTCTGGCTCGACCTCCGCCGGTCGGAGGCCCGTTCCAAAGCCCGTGCCAGACCGCCCGCAGGGTGACGCGTCCGAGAAGCCGCTATAGTACGAGGAGAGTGGCACCGGCACGCCAGCTGGGCCAGGCCGACGGAGGCTCGCGGACATGTACGAAACCATCGACTACGTCGTCGACGACCCGATCGCGACCATCACCCTCAATCGACCGGATCGGCTCAACGCGCTCACCGGCCAGATGCTGGCCGAGCTGCAACAGGCGGTGGCGGCGGCCGAAGCCGACGAGAGGGCCGTGGCGATACTGCTGACCGGCGCGGGGCGAGGCTTCTGCGCCGGGGCCGACATGGCCCGGCTACAAGCGACGAGCGAGGGCAAGACGCGCTCATCGGTCGAATGGAACAGCACGGACGAGAAGCCCGGCGACTTCGACATGATGGGTGAGGACTACCGCCTCGGGCATGTTTACCTGATGGCGGCACGCAAACCGATCGTCGCGGCGATCAACGGCCCCTGCGCCGGTTTGGGCTTCGTGATCGCGATGCTGTGCGACATCCGATTCGCGTCGGACCGCGCGGTGTTCACGACCGCGTTCGCCCAGCGCGGACTGGTGGCCGAGCATGGCATAAGCTGGATTCTGCCCCGGTTGATCGGACCGGCGCACGCGATGGACATCCTCTTGAGCGGGCGGAAATTCGACGGAGCCGAGGCGGAGCGGCTCGGCGTCGTGAACCGCACCATCGAACACGATCGGCTGCTCGAGCATGCCCGCGACTATCTCACCGCACTGGCCACCCATTCGGCGCCGCGTTCCCTGCAAACGATGAAACATCAGATATACAAGCATCTCGATGCGCCGATCGGGGACGCCATGCGAGAGTCGCAGCGTCTTATGGATGAGTGTCTGAAACGTGGCGATTTCAAGGAGGGCGTGGCGTCATATGTCGAAAAGCGTGCGCCGCGGTTCGAGCGGATCAAGGTATGACGCAGAGGCACAACGGCGGCCGTGACGACCGTATCCTGCTCGAAGGCCCGCAAAGTCGCATCCGCGACTTCTTTCTGGTGCTCCGGGCGACCAACGACTTTGTCAGAGGGTTCCGCCGACTCCACTTCGTCGGTCCCTGTGTCACCGTGTTCGGGTCAGCTCGGTTCACCGACGATCATCCCTACTACACGCTCGGGCGGGACATCGGCGCCGGGCTGAGCCGGCTCGGCTTCACCGTCATGACCGGCGGGGGCCCGGGGTTGATGGAGGCGGCCAACCGTGGCGCGAAGGAGGCTGGGGGCCGCTCGGTCGCCTGTAACATCACGCTGCCCAGGGAAGAGGACCCGAACCCCTACCTCGATCACTCCGTCCGGGTGCACCACTTCTTTGTCCGCAAGGTCCTGCTCTTCAAGTACTCCTATGCTTTTGTTGCGCTCCCTGGTGGCTTCGGCACCATGGACGAGCTCTTCGAGGCGCTGACCCTGGTACAGACCGGCAAGATCGATAGCTTCCCGATCGTCCTGATGGGCACCAGCTACTGGCGGCGCCTGCTCCACCTCATCCACCGTATGGAACACGAAGGCACGATCAGCGCCAACGACCGGCGGCTCTGGCTGGCGACCGACGACCTCGACGAGGCGCTCGCGCACATCAAAGCGCACACGATTGACCGATTCGGTCTGCTCGCACGCCGAATGCGGCGGCCGTCGCGGATGCTGGCCGAGCCGCGGATGGAGAGACCCCCCAGAGCCCGCACCGGACACTGACCAGACGCTGCCCATCTGGCCGCACGGCTGTCAGGGAAAGCAGGGTGTTGGCGTGGCGCTCACCCCCGTGGCCACGGGACGCTGGATCCCGTAAATGGTCAGGGTCAGCGCGGTCAGGGTCTCCGAGCTCCAGTTGATCCCGCCCGTCGCCGTGATCCTTGGCCCAGCTCGAAACGAGTCGAGACCGGACGCAAAGCCGCCGCTATTCAACGTCGGGTCGACCTGCCACAGCCAATAGCCACCGGACTCGGCTCCGGCGGCCCGATTGAAGATCCCTACAGTAGCCTCCGCGTTGGCTGCACCCGAGGCTCGCCAGTGGATGTCGGTGAGACACAGCTCCTGACCTTGTGGCACGACGTAGGCCACCGTGGCCTTGGTGCCATCCGGACTCGCGGAGACAAGCCCGACGGCGTCGTTGACCAGAATGACATTCTGCCCTTCCGATTGCGTGCCTCCGGTCTGCGCATCGAGAACCGCCGAGAACCCGACGGCCAGGAACAGCCCCAACAGGGCTGGTTTGTTCACCTGCACAACGCACCTCCTTCGGAAAGACAATGACTGTGGCGCCAATTCTACTCTTCACAGCCAACAGCGGGAGTTGACCGCAATCTACCAGAGGAACTGTTTCTCTGGCTTCAACGCACGGACCCGGGAGCACCCCCAGCACGAGCGCCACGGTGAGCGGTGTCAATGTTCGCCGCATACCCAGCGTCACTACGGGCCACCCAGGAGGGGCCTATCGCAGGTCTACCGCCACCAGGGTGTCGGTGTTCCGTGCGTAAAGGCGGCCGTCGGCCAGGGCGGGATAGGCGCGCACGACACCGGGAAGAATCTGGGCGCGCGCGACCGGGACGAACCGCTCGGGCGACGCCTCGGCAAGCATCAACTCGCCCGACTCACGCAGTATCACCAGACGGTCGCCAGCCAAAGTGACGGTGCCGCCGCCGAACCGGTCCTCGCTCCAGTGGACCGCGCCAGTCCGTAGATTCACTGCGCGCAGGCTGGGGCTGTACTCCTGACGACCGTGGTAGCCATAGAGCACGCCGTCACGGACCACGGCGGTGGCATAGTGATTCGACATGCTGTCGTCCCCGAGCCACTCGTCGACGAGCATCGCGCCGTCCACGCGTAGGAGCGCTGCACCGGTGCCGTAGCTCGCGGAAATAAACACCAGATCGTCACTGACCAGCGGTGTTGCCGCGTTCACCGAGGCGCCAAGACGCGAGCGCCAGCGCTTCTCGAATCGCACCTCTCCAGACTCTGGGTCGAGACCGACGAGTCCGGAGCGGGTGAAGAACAGCGCGTGACGCCGCCCGCCGAACGTCGCGCCAACCGGTGACGAGTAGCTGGCCTCATCGGTCGTGGCGGTCCACAGCTCTGCTCCGGTGCCAGCGTCGAAGGCGACGATCCCGCCGTCCCGACCGCCCACGTTCGCGATGACTCGTCCCTCCTCCACGAGGGGCGAGCCGGCGGCACCGAAGAACCCCTTGCGCACGCCATACTGCGCATGCGTGTCCTCGCTCCAGATCCCGGCGCCGGTCTGCAGATCGACGGCGTGCAACTGACCTTGCGCGCCGAAGGTAAAGACACGACCATCCACCACGACCGGGACCGAACGCGGCCCTTCATCGAATCCGAAATCGTCCCGGTAGGTCGTGGGATAGTCATACCGCCAGAGGGTCTCCCCCGTGCCAACGGCGAACGCCTCCACGACCTCGCGCCCCTCGACACGATGAAACAGGATGAGGGAATCGCCGACCACGACCGGGCCGGCGAACCCGCCGCCCACCTGCCGCTCCCACAACGTGGTCGGGCCACCGTCGGACCAGCCACCGGCAACACTCGCGCCAGTGTAGGTGCCATCGCGTCGGGGTCCGAGAAACTGCGGCCAATCCTGCGCGACCAGCGTCACGTCGACAACCCAGACCGCCCAGGCAGCAATGACCAGCGCAGGTCCACCGAGCGAGCATCGCGTCATCATCGGGTGAGGAAGTATATCGCGCGCCCCGGCACCGCGCTCGGCATGCTAGTGTAGGGGTGGCATGCGGATTCGAGCGACTCGGCCGATGACCGTCACACGGCGTCGTCTCACCAGGGGGGTTACGCTGCTTCTGGTGGCCGGGCTCCTGTCCGGCCTGGCGGCAAGCTCCAGCGCCCAGCGCTTTTTCAGCGAGGGCCGCATGCCACCGCGTTACCCGCCAAGCATGATGCCGGACCGCGACTTCGCGTTCTGCAAGCTGATGTATCGCAGCGTGCGATGGGAGGACCTGGGCATGGGCTGGGCGACCGACTATCCCTACGCCGGCATCAACCTGATGATCCGGTTTTCCGAGTTGACCACGGCGCAGGTCAGCACGGACGACCGCGGCGAACCGAACCACTGGGTCGTCGAGCTGACCGACAAGGAACTCTTCAACTGTCCGTTCATCATGGCGGCCGATGTCGGCACCATCGGACTGAGCAGCGACGAAGCGACGCAGCTCCGCGACTACCTACTCAAGGGCGGCTTCCTGTGGGTCGATGACTTCTGGGGGACACCGGCCTGGCAGCACTTCAGCGCCGAGATCGGTCGGGTGCTGCCACCGAGCGAGTATCCCATTCACGACCTGCCGCTGGACCATCCGATCTTTCGCACGCTGTCGTTCGTCGAGAAGGTGCCGCAGATCACCGCGATTCAGTTCTGGTGGCGCAGCGGCGGCACCACCTCCGAGCGCGGTTACGACAGCGCCGAGGCGCACCTGCGCGCCATCACCGACGAGAATGGCCGGATCCTGGTGCTGATGTCCCACAACACCGATGTCGCCGACGCCTGGGAGCGAGAGGGTGAGGACCCCAACTACTTCAAGCAGTTCTCTCCGGACGGCTACGGACTCGGGATCAACGTCCTGCTCTATGCGATGAGCCACTAGTCGGAGGCCTCCGACCAACGCGCCGCGCCGTCACCGCTCCCTCCACCCACCTGATGACTGACCAGGACGAGCCGACCTTCAGGGAGATTCTGCTCGAGAAGGCGGGCAGGTTCCCGTTCTTCAAATTGATTGGGCTCGAGATTCTCGACGCCGCACCGGGACGCTCGACGAGCCAGGTGACCTGGCGACCGGACCTGACGCAACCGGCCGGGTTGCTGCACGGCGGCGTGATCGCCACATTGATCGACACCGGTATTGCCTACTCGATGCTGCTGTGCGACGAGCTGCACGAGCTGCTGGACGGCGGCGGGTCGCTGGTCTCGGTCGATCTACGTGTGAAGTACTTGCGGCCCGTTTCCAAAGGCACGGTCATCTGCGAGTCCCGTGTCGTCCGGATGGGGCGGCGCGTGATCCACGCTGACGCCGTGGTGACCGATGATCAGGGCAAGGAGGTCGCCCGCGGCGATTCCATCTACACGCCGGTCACCCCGGAACAGATCCGCGGGGCCCGTGCGCCGTGAGTCGGCACACGACATGGAGATCTACGAGCGCGCGGCGGGCAGCGTGATGATTTTCGCCCTCCGGGGTCGTCTCACGCTGGAGTCATTTGGCCAGCTGAAGCAAAGGGTGCGAAACCTCGTCGAGCAGGGCGGACGGCAATTGGTGGTTGACCTCTCCGGCGTCAGCTACGTGGACAGCATCGGCGTCGCGGAACTCGTCCGGAGTCACGTCATCATGGGCAACCACGACGGACGGCTGGTCCTGGCGGCCATCCCTCCCCAGGTGGAGCAGCTCCTCGCGGTGACTCGCCTCGACCAGATCTTCGACAGGCATCACACACAGGCCGACGCGATCGAGAAGCTCACGCGAGCCGACATATAATCGATGCTGTTCAGCGAACCAATGAATCGGACGGACACGCATGAGCATGATGACTCGGACCCATCGGCTAAGCCTGATACTGCTGTTCGGACTTCTTACGGCGGCGCCACTCGCCTCTGGCGGGCAAGATGACGGCGGTGTGGGGATGGTCCGGCCGGAGGGCGAGGGCGAGCGCTACTGGCCCCGCTGGCGCGGACCGTCGGGCCAAGGAGTGGTCGAGGGCACCGGGTATCCCGATACCTGGTCGGACACGACCAACGTGTTGTGGAAGACATCCGTGCCGGGCAGCGGCCACTCGTCGCCGATCGTCTGGAACGACCGGATCTTCCTGACCACCTCACGGAACGGCGGCCAGCGCGTGTCAATTCTGTGCTTCCGCCGGTCCGACGGCACACTGCTGTGGGAAACGGACGCGCCCGAAGGCCGGGCAGAATACGTCCACGGCAAGAACAGCCCGGCGGCGGCCACGGCCACGACCGACGGCGAGCGGGTTTACGCCTCGTTCGGGAGCCGGGGGATGCTGGCGGTGGACTTCGACGGCAACATCGTCTGGCACCGCGACCTCGGCCGCATCGACAACTATCACGGACCTGCCGGGTCGCCACTGCTCTATCGCGACACGGTCATCATCTATCAGGACCAGAACGGCGGCGCGTTTGTCATCGCGCTCGATACGCGCACCGGCGAGACACGGTGGCGCACGGATCGTTCGGCCAGTGTCGGCTGGGGCACGCCGGTCGCGGTCACTGTCGGCGACCACGACGAGCTGATCGTCAGCAGCCAGCGTCAGGTGCAGTCCTACGATCCGGTGAGCGGCGAAGAACTGTGGAGCTGCGGGGGCAATCTGTTCGAGGTGATACCGACGCCGGTGGTCGGTCACGGCCTGATCTTCTGCGCCTCGGGCCGCGCCGGCCCGACACTCGCCATCAGACCCGGCGGCCGGGGTGACGTCTCCGACACCCACGTGGCGTGGAAAACGACCCGCGGCTCGCCGTTCGTACCGTCACCGGTGGTGTACGGCGACTATCTGTATCAGCTCAACGATATGTCCAGCATCATCACCTGTCTCGATGCCAGGACCGGTGAAACCGTCTGGCAAGAGCGGCTGGGCCGACCGCGTCGTGAAGGGATTTCCGCTTCGCCGGTGGTCGTCGACGACAAGCTGTTCGTCACCAATGACGATGGACAGACCTTCGTGCTCAAGACCGGCCCTGAATTCGAGCTGCTGCACACCAATGACATCGGCGCCCGCACGCTGGCCTCACCGGCTCTGGTAGACGGTATCTGGTATATCCGAACCAGCCAGGAGCTGATCGCCATCGGGAGCTGACGACCGGAAGGGCACGTCGACGCTGAACGGCGTCGCACGGGTTGACACGAGACCTAGAACGTTCTGCGAAGGCTGGCGGGGTGGGATTTCGCTTCTTCGATCACACCGCCGATATCGGCCTGGTGGTGAGCGCGCCCACCGTCTCCGCGTTGTTCGAGGAGGCGGCCGTCGCGTTGACCGCGGTGCTCTCCGGCTCGGCCCCTGTCGATCCGAGCGAGCGTGTGTCCGTCTCGCTGACCGCATGCTCGGTCGAGCAGCTGCTCGTGGACTGGCTCGTCGAGCTCCTCGGCAGGTTTGACATCGAGCTGTGGCTTACCGGCAGCGGGCAGCTCTTGGTCGAGCAGCGGGGCGACAGCTGGCACCTCGGTGGAGTCATCGCGGGTGCGTCGCTCGATCCCCGTGGCCAGACCGCCGCCTTACCGGTGAAGGGGATCACGTATCATCGACTCAGCGTCCGTCAGACGACAGATGGCTGGTGGGCCACCATCGTGTTGGATGTGTAGACGCGTGTCCCACCCAAGTGGCCCCGCTCATACAGGAGAGCGTCGCCACGCTGTCTTGCTCCCTACACGCCCATGACCAAGAAAGCTCTTCGTCTTGAACGGATTGATCGGTATCGCTGGCGGCTGCCGCGGCATGGCGGGATGCGGGTCGACGGTATCGTGTACGGCGACACCACGATGGCCGAAGACCTGCGCGACGACCCGAGCCTCGAGCAGCTTCGCAATGTCGCGCATCTGCCAGGCATCGTCGGCGTGTCACTGGCCATGCCCGATGTGCATTGGGGGTACGGCTTCCCGATCGGCGGTGTGGCGGCCACCCGTCTCGCAGATGGGGTGGTCTCGCCCGGCGGGGTCGGCTACGACATCAATTGAGGCGTCCGCCTCTTGCGCTCAGGTCTGAGCCGGACGGACGTCGCCCACCACCTCCCACACATCGTCGAGCGGATGTATCGGAACATCCCCTCCGGGGTGGGGGCACGTCGGCGCGACCTGCGCCTGTCCCCGAGCGACATGCGGGCTGTCCTCGAGCGCGGCGCTGCCTGGGCGGTGTCACGTGGCTATGGCTCCGAGGCCGAGCTCGAGCGGGTGGAGGAGGGGGGCTGTCTCGAGGGCGCCGACCCCGACCTGCTCTCGACACGAGCACTCGAGCGAGGTCGCCCGCAGCTGGGCACACTTGGGTCCGGAAACCACTTCGCGGAGCTGCAATATGTCGCCGAGATCTACGACGAGCCGGTGGCGACCGCCTTCGGGCTCCGGCTGGACCAGGTGACGTGCATGATTCACAGCGGCTCCCGTGGGCTGGGACACCAGGTGTGCCAGGACCATCTCCGGGTGATGCTCGACGCGAGCCGCACTTACGGGATCGCGCTCCCGGACCGCCAGCTCTGCTGCGCGCCGCTCGATTCGCCGGAGGGGCGCCGGTATCTGGCCGCCATGTCGGCGGCCGCGAACTTCGCTTTCGCGAACCGTCAGGTGATGACCCACTGGGTCCGCGAGAGCGTCTGCGAGGCGCTGCAAATCGCGCCGGAGGCTGCACGCGTGGACACCGTATACGACGTCTGTCACAACATCGCGAAGCTGGAGACCTTCGAGATCGACGGCCGTCCGGAGCGGCTCTGCGTTCACCGGAAAGGCGCAACCCGCGCGTATCCGCCCGGACACCCCGGTACGCCGGCGCCGTATCGCCATGTGGGTCAGCCGGTGCTCGTGCCCGGCGACATGGGCCGGTACTCGTATGTACTGGTTGGCACCGCGCGCGCGATGCGTGAAACGTTCGGATCCACCTGTCACGGCGCCGGACGGCGGATGAGCCGGAGGAAGGCGAAGCAAGCCGGCGACGCGCGCGTGCTGCTCGGAGAGCTACGCGACCGCGGCATCCACGTGCGCGCCGCCGGGTTGGCCACCGTGGCCGAAGAGCGACCGGAGGCCTACAAGGATGTTGCCGACGTGGTGCGCGTCGTGCACGAGGCCGGCGTGAGCACACGGGTCGCGCAGCTACGTCCGTTGGCGGTCATCAAGGGGTGAGGGGAGCCGAGACGCCCCGACCTGAGACTGCTCGATCCCAGGGGACGGTGGCCGCGAAGCGCTCCGCGCGACCCACCAGAGAATGGCGACAACCGCCAGCACCGAGACAACCAGCAGCCCGATTGAAATCCAGTTCCACATGCCGAGCACCGGGCGTTCCGTGGTCAGCGGCTGCTCGCGTGCCGCCTCGAGCAGTTGGTCCGCGCACCGCGGGCACTCCCGGCAGTGGTCGAGAACGCGTTGCGTCTTCTTGCGACCGAGCTTCTCCTGCGCCAGGTTGGTGAGATCGATCGGATCGGGGTGAGACATCGAGCTCATCCTTCGTGGGGCAAGGCTTCAGCCTTGCCTCGCAGGCATGAATGTGCCACAGAGGCAACTCAACTGAGCCCTGTGTCTAAAACGTCGCGATCGGGTTCAGGGGCGACCCGGTCCCACCGGTGACCGCAAGCGGTGCGGCGGTCAGCATGAACTCCCAGCGGTTCTGGCGAGCGGCCTCCTCGGCCACCGCCTCGAGGTCGAGATTGTCGAAGATCCGCACGCCCATCGCGACGAGCACCAGCTGGTGGATCGGCTGAGAGACGCCGTCCACGCCCGACGGGAGCGCGTCGTTGGTATAGTCGCTGCCGATCATCGCCACGTCCCGCGCTTTGAGCCACGGACCCACCGACGCGTGCAGCCCGGCCGCCTCCCGACCGGTTGCCCAGGGCCCCACCTCGGCGCGGCGGGCCCATCGACCGGCGCGCACGAGCAGGATGTCGCCCGGCTCGACCCGGACGCCGGCCTGTCGCTCCCACGCCTCCAGGTCCTCGACATAGATCGGGGTGCCCGGCTCGAGGTAATCGACCCCCTTGAGTCGCGCGATGTCCATCAGCACGCCCTTGGTCATGATGCCCTGCTTGGCATCGAGAATCGCGAGCTTGCCACAGCCTGCCTCGGATACGTCGTTCGCTCTTGTGAACCCGTTGTACATCACCCCCTCGTAGGCCATGTGGCACAGCGAGTCCATGTGGCTGTGAGCGTAGCCGTGATAGGCGATCGAATACCGGTCGCCCACGAAAGCCCGCGCGCGACCGACCCCCGTCATCTCGTGCTCGAACGGCGAGGTGGCGTCCGCGGCGCGCTCGGTCAGATAGTTGTGCGACATCGAGACGGAGATGCCCTCGCGTACGAGCCCCGCCGCCTGCTTTCGTTTGTCGGGCGTAATCAGGTTGAGTGCCCCGAGCTGATCGTCGTCGCCCCACCGGCCCCAGTTCGACAGCTCGGTCATCCAACCCTCCACCATGGCTTGGCTGACGTCGTGGCTGGTCTGGGCCAGCACGTCGAGCCGCCCCTGACCGAGGACCATCACAATGCCGAGCGCGAGGACCGCGCCAACCATGCTGCGAGTGCGTAGACGGATCATGACTGGTCTCCCAGAGGGCTACGAGCCCTCGGTAATGCGATGGAGCGTGGACGCCGTCCGGATGATGCCCGCCCGGCCACCAGCTGTCCAGGGAAATCAGCTGGAACGACCGAGTAGAATGGCCGCGCTCGACGGATCACGCTGGGAGGTCAGACGGTATGAGAGCGCTTGCTGAAATTCAGGTCATCCCGATCGGAGTCGGCGTCTCGGTGCGCCGCGAGGTCATCCGCGCGCACGACGTCATCAGACAGACGGGACTGACGACCGAGCTCCACGCCTACGGCACCAATGTCGAAGGGGATCTCGACGCCATTCTCGACGCGGTCAAGGCGGTGCACGAGTCGCTCCACGCCGAAGGGACGACGCGGCTGACCACTGCCCTCAAGATCGGCACGCGGACCGACAAGCCGGTCAGCCTGGCTGCCAAGCTGTTCGACCCGCCATCGTCCTGACACGGCGGGCTGAGGTGCAGAAGAACCACTACAGGTGGTTTTCGGAGCGCGGCGCCCGGCTGGCCAGGCGCGGCTTTCTGCAAACGGGGCTTTGCCCCGAACCCCACGCGAACGCTACGCGGGGACCCGAAAGCCCCACTCCGCGTCCGCGGGGCGCGCACGTGCGCGCCCGAGCTGTGACCCCGGTAAACCGAAGCCGCGACGCCGGCCGTCGCGGGATGCCCCGCCCGAAAACCTAGCGATTGTTGAGCGACCAGTCATAGTCGAGAAAGCGGATACGGACCCTGCGGTTGCCGATGGCCTCGGCATCGGACGGCGTTGTGCCCATGCGAGACGCCACGAAATTGTGCAGGGACTGGCCGTTCTTGCTGAAATCGTCCCGATACCAGTCCATGACCGCAGACAGCTCGAGGCGAGTCTCAGTGGCGCTGTAGCGGTTTCGCCTGGTGTCGCGAAGAAACCGGCGTGTGTTGTCCTCGAGCTGCTCGTCCAGGCGAGCCGCTACATACGCCTCGGCACGCAGCGGCGGACACCCGGTGGCCGCGCAGTTCACGGCAAAGTGAATTCTGGGCTCGTCGAAGTCTTTCCGAATCATCCCGTGCTCGATGTCGTCGAGATGCCGCTCGTCTCCCAGCAACTGAAAGAACCGCTTCTTCCAGGGTGAGGAAAACCACCCACCGATGTCTTTGATTGACTTCACCGGCAAGTGGTCCAGGACCAGCTTGACGGTGAAACCGTTGTAGGCATTGATCAGGAAGGCCCGCCGCTGGTCCTCGGTCCACCCGGCAAACTCTTGGTGTGACACGCGCGACAAGCTCTCGAGATAGACACTGAGCTTGGCCTCCTCGTCCAGAAGGGCCCGATAGTCGACCTGACTGAGCCCGCCGTCGTTCGTCACGTGCTGCTGCAGGAGGTCGGTCCAGACGCTGTGTTCATGGTCAAATGCAACGGCCTGCACCCAGATGGCCGGCATGAGCAACAGGAGGACGAGCGCGGCCCAGCGTCCGATCACGCCCCGTCCTCCGAGAAGACGATGTCCCCGAAGAACGCGACACACTCGGTCCGGCTGTTGTCCGTGTCGGTCATCAGAGCCACCGCTGCCACGTTCGTGGGTTCGCCGCCAAACAACGCAGCGTAATCGGCCCGCACGTTCCGCACATGTCGTCCCCATGCCCGTCCGTTTCGCTCTGGTCCCGCCAGTGGCAGAACCTTGATGCGGCCAGTCAGATGCGAAGAGGGCTCTGCGTCGGGGTGCGACGTGGAATCGGCCACATACAGAATCGCATCTCCCGAAAACCCAGGCCCGAGCCTCCTGAAGAACGACAAGAGGCCTCCCGAGCGCTCGAAGATCACGAACAACCTCAGCGGAAAGTCGTCTGTGTCCGGTCGTCGCCAGCTCCCAGAGTAACAGTCGTCACGCGTCTTCCAGGACCAGTCCAAGTATGGGTGACGGCTAGGGTCGACGCTCACCTTCTTGAGCAGCGCCGAAGCCGATCTGCGGCTGTCAGCTTTCAGGACGACGCGTCCCTCGTCTTCGAAAAGGCCGTAGTCCGTTTCCTCGCCGACGCTGGGAAAACGCAGGAGCTCCCATCCCGGGGGAATGCCGGACGGCTCCAGGCGAGAAAAGAGGCCGACCTGCAGCTCCTCGCGCGGTGTCGCCGAGGCCACGGTCATCACCGCCATGACCTGCATGATACAGAGCGCGAACAGGCGTCTCATCGTCTGTCTCTTTTGACGCGCTCCGCTCAGGCGGGTTTCGTGCCGCGTGGACGCAGAGCGATTAGTGTTGGGCAGATCACTGAGCGGTCGCGGCTGAGGGACGCGGACCGACGCTAGTCGGCGTCATCGATACGGTAGAGACCATCCTGGCTGCGCAGGATGATCTCACCATCGATGATTGCCGGTGTCGCGATGAAGACCGCCTCTTCCAGGGTGTTGGTGGCCAACAGCTCGAACTCGGGACCCATCTTCACGACAAACACCTGGCCCTCTTCGCTCGACAGATAGAGCTTGCCGTTCGCGCCCACGGGCGAGGCTTTGAAATTGCTCGGCCCGGGCAGGCGCTGCCGATAGTGCACGGCTCCTGTCGCCGCGTCGAAATTGGTGAGGATGCCGCTATCGGTGAGAACGTAGAGCTGGCCGTCTGAAAGTACCGGCGACGGCGTGTAGGAATTCGACTGCTTGCTGTTCCAGACGACGGCGTCGGTGCCTGTCAGGTCGCCCTGTCCGCCCAACCGGATCGCCATGAGATTCGGGGCGATGAAGCCACTCATCACGAACACGAGATCGCCGTGCCGCACCGGGGCCGGGCTCTGGTTACGCCCAAGCCCGGCCGCTTCCCAGACCTGCTCGCCCGTCTCGTAGTCGTAGCTACGCACCTTCTCGGTGGCCGCGACGACGACCTGTGTCCGGCCCTCATGCTCGACCACGAGTGGCGGAGACCACGATGTGCTTTCGTCGCGAGCCACACGCCAGCGCTCTTCACCGGTCGCCGTGTCGAGCACGGCGAGGAAGGAATCCCCCTCATGGTCGAACTTCACGATCAGACGATCGTCATGCAGAACGAGCGGCGTCCCTTCACCGAACTGGAGAAACTTGCTCATCTGGCCCAGGTCCTTTGTCCAGATGAGATTGCCATCGAGATCGTAGCTATAGAGACCGCGCGAACCGAACGAGGCGTAAACGCGCTCACCATCGGTCACCGGCGAGCTCGACGCAAAACTGCCGTATTGCGAGTGAAATCCTTCGTGTGGTGTCGCCTCGACCGCCACGCGCTCCACAACACCTCACCCGTGGATCGGTCGATGCTGAGCAGCACGAACCGGTGCTCTGATTGGGGACCCGAGTCCCCATGCGGCGACCGCATCCCGCCCCGGCCTCGACCTGACGGAAACCGTCCCGCACCACCCCCGCCTGTGGGGTGCACGCCACCCCCGGCGCTCGGTCCTCGGCCTCGTGGCGACCCGTTTCGGTCGCTCCGAGCCTGGGAACCAACAGGCACGGCGGTGGTCACGAAGATCTGATTGCCCCAGACGACAGGGGCCGAGTGGCCTCGACCCGGAATCGCTGCGCGCCAGGTGACACCATCGCTGTCGCTCCAGGTGAGTGGCGCATCGCCCCTGGCCATGCCATTCTCGTCTGGTCCGCGCCATGACGGCCAGTCTTGGGCCATGGCCGAACTCGCAAGCGACCCCGAGCCAAGGAGCATCGTCACAACTACCGCGGTTCGCATGTTCATGGTCCTTCCCCGCCTCGAACGAGAAGAGCCCGCGCACAACGGGCCGGTCACATCTGTGTGACGCCTGTTCCAGTCGCGGCGTTTACCAGACCTCAGTGGGCTGGTCTCGAAACACCTCAGTGGCAGGACGACGCCGACGCGCCGGTAGAATGGACCGATGTCCGAGCTCTGCGACCTGACCGCGCGCGAGCTTGCCAGGCTGATTCACGGCAAGGAGGTGTCGGCGCGCGAGGTGATGACCGCGCATCTGGCACGCATCGACCGCGTCAACCCGGCCGTCAACGCGATCGTCACCCTCCTGCCGGAGGCTGCGCTCGAGGCGGCAGACACCGCGGATGTGGCGCTGGCACGGGGTGACGATCTCGGTCCGCTCCACGGCCTGCCGATCGCCCACAAGGACCTCTTTGTCACCGCCGGCATCCGCACCACTTTCGGGTCGTTGGCCTTCAGAGACCATGTCCCGGACGAGACCGCGCTCATCGTCGAACGTGAACGGCAGGCGGGCGCCATCACGATCGGCAAGACCAACACACCGGAGCTCGGGGCCGGGTCCCAGACCTTCAACGAGGTCTTCGGGGCCACCCGCAACCCCTACGACCTGACAAAGACATGCGGCGGCAGCAGCGGCGGGGCCGCGGTGGCACTCGCGACCGGCATGCTGCCCATCGCCGACGGAAGCGACCTGGGCGGCTCGCTGCGCAATCCGGCGAGCTTCTGCAACGTCGTGGGGCTGCGTGCCTCGCCAGGCCGTGTGCCCCGTTGGCCAAGCCCGGCACCCTGGTTCCCATTCAACATACATGGACCGATGGCACGCACCGTGGGCGACGCCGCGCTGCTCCTCGATGCGGTGGCTGGCCCCGACCCGGTGGCGCCGCTGTCGCTGGGGATTCCTGCCACCCGCTTCGCCAGCGCGTTGGACCGCGACTTCGATCGTACCCGGGTCGCCTGGAGCCCGGATCTCGGCGGGCTCCCGGTAGAAACCGCCGTGACCTCGGTCCTCGATCGACAGCGAACGACCTTCGAATCGCTCGGTTGTTTCACCGAAGACGCACACCCGGATCTGAGCGACAGCGACGACATCTTCACCACTTGGAGGGCCTGGTACTACGACCTGGCCTTCGCGCCGCTCCTGGTTCACCACCGACATCTGCTGAAGGACACGGTGATCTGGAACATAGAGGCCGGGCAGGCGCTCACCGGATCGCAGGTCGCCGACGCGGAGCGAAAACGGGCGGCGCTCTATCACCGGGTCCGTCGGTTCATGGAGCGATACGAGTTTCTGCTGCTCCCCGTCACTCAGGTCGTGCCATTCGACGTCGAGCAGCCGTATGTGACCCGCATCAACGACGAGGAGCTGCCGACCTATTTGGACTGGATGAAGTCCTGCTACCAGGTCAGCGTGACCGGGCTCCCGGCGGTGTCGGTACCCTGCGGATTCACCGACAGCGGGTTGCCCGTCGGCCTGCAGATCGTCGGGCGCCCATACGACGAGCTTGGTGTGCTTCAGCTCGCCAATGCGTTCGAACAGGCCACAGGTTTCTGGAAGCGACGGCCTAACGTCATCCATAGGAGTCAGGAGACAGGAGACGGGAGGCGGGAGGAAGTCTGACGGCTCCGCCGGCATTCGCCCCGAAAGCGACGGCCGGGGCCGCGCTGGAATCGTGGGGCTGGAAGTGATACAACCACCGCATGCGTCAGTTCACGAGCCTGTCCAGGCGGTTGGCGGCGGTCTGGCTTTCAGCCTCTCTCGCCGGCTACGTCGCCGCGCCCGTTGCCGCACAGGATGCCAGCGTCAACCCTGGCATCAACCGGAGCTACGAGAGCCCCGATCTCGAGCGGCTCCAGGCGTCGCTGGAGGGTGAACGCCGGGCGATCTATCAGTATCGGCACGCCATCGTGGCGGCGCTCGGCCTCCAAGAGGGCATGGCGGTTGCCGACATCGGATCCGGCACCGGATTCATTGCCCGGCTCATCGCGCACCAGGTCGGGTCCAACGGACGGGTCTACGCGATGGACATCGCGCAGGATCTGCTCGACCATGTGGTCTCGACTGCCGATGCCGATGGACTGAGCAACGTCGTACCGGTCCTCGGCGATCAGCACACGACCAACCTCCAACCCGATTCGGTCGAGCTAGCGCTCGTGTGCGACGTCTATCACCACTTCGAGTTTCCATCCGACTCGCTGGCCTCGATTCATCAGGCGCTGCGGGACGATGGACTGCTGGTCGTCGTCGACTTCGAGCGGGTCGTCGGCGTGAGCGCCGACTTCCAGCTGACCCATGTGCGCGCCGGCAAGGGCACGGTCACCGACGAGATCAAGAACACCGGGTTCGACTTTGTGAAAGAGATACCGTTGATACCAGACCAGTACTACCTGGTCTTTCGGAAGCGGTGAGGACCCGGGCGAATGGCCACGAAAACATCGCGCGTGGTGGTGTTCACGGCAGTCCTCTGCGCCGCCGCAGTGTCGGCGTGGGCTCAGGCCGATATCCAGACCGTCGAGTTCTTCAGCGAATCAGTCGAGCGCACCACGAAATACAACATCGTCCTCCCACGCAGCTACGAGTCGTCCGACCGGCGCTACCCGGTGCTGTATCTCCTGCACGGACTGAGTCAGAACTACCAGGCGTGGAGCCGACAGGGCGTGAGCTTCTACGCCCCCCTCTTCGACATGATTGTCGTCATGCCGGACGCCGGCAACTCCTGGTATGTCAACTGGGCGACGAGCGAGGGTGGGCAGAAGAACGACTGGGAAGACCACATCGTGCATGACGTCATCGGCCACGTCGACACCAACTACCGCACGATCGCGCGTCGGGAGGGCCGCGCCATCAACGGGTTGTCGATGGGCGGCTATGGCGGAATGATGCTTGGACTGCGGCACCCGGACCTCTTCGTCTCGATTGGCAGCCACAGCGGCGCGCTCGAGTATGCCCGCGGCAACGGAGAACGGATCCGCAACGGCGCCCCACCGCGTGGCCGACAGCGGTCCGGCCAAGACGGGGACGCGGCGCGCCGCCAACGGCCGAACCCTGAAATCGGCATCGACGGCTTCAGCAGCCAGGCGGCGCGTACGCCGCGGGGCGAAGCATTCGTCACCGCGGAGCAGGCGGAACGGTACGACCCGTTCACTCTGATCACCGAAGTGCGGCAAGATCAGCTCCCGCACATCTATATCGACTGTGGCACCGAAGACGGGCTGATCGACGCCGCCAAGGCGTTCGTCCAGGTGCTGCTGGCCAACGACATCCCGTTCGACTTCATGCAGATGCCGGGAGGGCACAACCCGAGCTTTTGGACGCAGGCAATCGGGCACTCGATGTCGATTCAATACGAGGTGATGCAGCGCGCACTGGGTCGCCGGCCAATCGCGGTGAGACGCTAGGAACGATCTGCACAGTGGCTAGAGGCTTCTGGCTTCAGCACGAGGAGATAACAGGCAAATGCGACTACATCAAGGAATCATCGTGACGGGCGTAGCAGTGCTGCTGGCCGCGGGGCTGGCATGGTTTGGACCGGGCGTCACCGCCCAGGTTGCGATCGACGGTGACGACATCGGCGGTGTCGTGCGCAGCGCCAGTGGACCGGAAGCCGGTGTCTGGGTCATTGCCGAAACGGATGACTTCAACACTCTCTATCGCAAGACCGTGGTAACCGGCAACGGGGGCCGCTATGTGGTACCCGACCTGCCGGACGCCCGGTACCGCGTCTGGGTTCGCGGTTACGGTTTGAAAGACTCCGAGCCGGTCACCGCCACACCTGGCACCACGCTCGATCTGCGGGCGGTGACAGCAGCCAACCCGCGCGAGGCAGCCCAGGTCTATCCCGCCAACTACTGGTATTCGCTGGTCGAGGTTCCGCCCAAGAGCGAGTTTCCGGGAACCGGCGAGAACGGCAACGGCATCTCGCCCGGCATGCGAAGCCAGGCGAACTGGATCGACGGGCTGAAGCAGGGGTGCCAGCTCTGCCATCAGCTCGGCAACCAGGCGACCCGCGAGGTGCTGAATCCCGCCGACTTCGACTCGACCGAGGCGGCCTGGGCCCATCGTGTCAAGGCGGGCCAGCGCGGAGCGCTGATGAGCGGAGGCCTGCGCCGGTTCGGCCCGGATCGCGCCGTGGCGATGTATGCCGACTGGACCGACCGGATCATGGCCGGTGAGGTGCCGCCCGCCCCGCCGCGGCCGCAGGGGCGCGAGCGCGACGTCGTGCTGACGATGTGGGAATGGGGTGGCCCGACCGGCTACATCCACGACGAGGTGGCGAGCGACAAGCGCGACCCACGTGTCAACGCCAACGGCCCGATCTACGGTGTGGAGTTCGCCAGCGACGGGCTCGTCTGGGTCGATCCAACGACGAACGAGGCGCGTCAGGTCACGATACCGGTGCGCGACACCCCCGGCGAGGGAGGTTTCCGGTCCTACATCGACCAGGAGAACCTCGAACCGTCGATCTACTGGGGCGACGAGCTCATCTGGGACAACCCGGGGAACCCGCACAACCCGATGATGGACGGGCAGGGGCGGGTCTGGATGACCCACCAGATTCGGGGACCGGGTAACCCGGCATGGTGCCAAGAGGGGTCGAGCAACCCGTACGCGCAGCACTACCCCCAGACGCGCGCGGCCCGTCACATCGCCTATTACGACCCCACAACCGAAGAGGTCGAGCTCATCGACACCTGCTTCAACACCCATCACCTGCAGTTCGGGTTCGAGGACAGCGAGCGGCTGTATCTCAGCTCGGTCGCCTCGGTCATCGGGTGGCTCGATGTCGACCTCTTCGAGGAGACCGGCGACGCGCAGGCGGCGCAGGGCTGGTGCCCGATCATCGTCGACACCAACGGCGACGGCCGGATTACCGAGTGGGTCGGCCGGGGCGACGCGGGCGACCCGACCAAGGACAAGGAGATGGGAGGCGGGTGGTACGGGATTGTGCCGGACCCGACCGAGGACCATGTCGTCTGGGCAGCCTCGGGTGGCGTGCCGGGACAGATCGCACGGCTCGATCTCGGCGCCAACCCGCCCGAGACCTGCATCGCCGAGTACTACCAGCCGCCGTTCGACAACCCGGATGCCCCGATTCAGGGCTACTCGCCCCGAGGCATCGACATCACGACCGACGGTATCGTCTGGACGGCGCTGTCTGGGAGCGGCCACATGGCGAGCTTCGACCGCAGCAAGTGCGGTGTGTTGAATGGACCGACCGCGACGGGCCAGCACTGCCCCGAAGGGTGGTCGCTGTATGCGACCCCCGGACCCCAGATGAAGGGGGTCACCGACCACGGCAGCGCCGACTTCCATTATTACAGCTGGGTGGACCAGCACGGCACGCTCGGGCTCGGCGACAACGTCCCGATCGCGACCGGCAGCACGTCCGATTCGCTGCTGGCGTTTTTGCCCGACGAGGAGGAATACGTCGTTCTGCGAGTCCCGTATCCGCTGGGGTTCTATTCGCGCGGGATGGACGGGCGTATCGACGACCCGAGCGCCGGGTGGAAGGGTCGCGCCGTGTGGGCCGACTACGGCACCAACGCGGTCTGGCACAGTGAAGGCGGCAAGGGGACGCAGGGCAACCTGGTGAAGTTCCAAGTGCGCCCCGACCCGCTCGCGCATTAGCGATGGCGCCAGGAGGCAGGAGAAGCGGGAGGGCTTCGCCGGCTTGAGCTTCAGAAACGGCCTGCACGCGGCCCAAGGCTTCGCGACCGTGACGGCCCGGGAGGAGAAGACCCCTTCCGGGCCGTTTTCTTGTGGCGCGCACGGCACGCTTGACGCTGCGATGGGATGACTGTTCCTGCTGGAGTCGATAGAGCGGCCCCCGACCGCGACGACCTGGCGCTCGTCCTCGTGGGTGGCGGCGCCCGTGCCGCCTATCAGGTCGGGTTCCTCCGGTCCCTCATCAGACTGCATCCGGATCTACGGCTCCCCATCATCACCGGCACCTCCGCGGGCGCCATCAATGCCGCGTATCTGGCGGCTCACGCCGGGTCACTGAAGGAGGCGGTCGGTGAGCTCAGGCAGCTCTGGCGAACCCAGCGAGTCGATCACGTCTTTCGCGTCGACAACGTGTCGCTTCTGAGCCAACTCGCGCGATGGAGTATCAGACTGTTGTCTGGCGGCGGCGCGATCGCGCCGAACGTGCAGGGGTTGCTCGACACGGCGCCGCTCCGAGTGTTTCTGAACCGAACCCTGACCCCGTCACGAACAGGGGAAATCGGCGGAATCGCCGAGAACATCGCGGCCGGCCGGCTGCGGGCACTGGCCATCACCACCAGCAGCTACAGCACGGGCCAATCCGTGATCTGGGTGCAGGGCAGCGATATCCAGGGCTGGGAGCGTCCGAACCGCCGGAGTCGGAAGACCGCCATTACTGTCGATCACGTCATGGCCTCGTCGGCCCTCCCGCTGTTCTTCCCGGCCATCCGATTGGATGACGGGTGGTACGGGGATGGCGGCATCCGGATGATGACCCCATGCTCGCCCGCCATTCATCTGGGAGCGCGACGCATTATCGCCGTCTCGAACCGCTGTCGGAGCAGCATGGAGGATGCCGACAGGCCGTTGATCCAGGGGTATCCCCCCCCCGCGCAGATCGCCGGCCAGCTCGTTCAAGCGATGTTTCTCGACGACCTCGATCGGGATAGCTTGAACCTGGAGCGTCTGAACCGGCTGCTCGAAACGCTGCCACCGGAGAAACGTCAGGGACTCCGGCCGGTCGAGCTCGTCGTCATCCGCCCGTCACAGGACCTCGGCAGACTGTCGCGCCAGTTCGAGCCCCAGTTGCCAAAGCTGTTCCGTCACCTGACTCGGGGCCTCGGCTCGCGCGAGACGGCGAGCCCCGATCTGGTCAGTCTGCTCATGTTCCAACCGGACTACATCGCGCGTCTGATGGAAATCGGCGAGGCGGACGCCGACGCCGCTGCGGACCGGATCGCCGAACTCCTGGATGCCGACGCGGTCGATCCGTAAGCCAACCTCCGACCCTTCGTGGACCGCTACCCGCGGACATGGGCAACGCTAGAGTAGGTTGAAGAAGATCTCCAATCTGACGAAGACCGCGACCGGCTCGCCCAGGCGCATCCCCGGACGAAAGCGAAACTGACTCGCAGCCTTGATCGCCTCTTCGTCCAAGCCGAACACCTGGTCGAGCGACTTGGACACCGTGATGTTCGCCACCGTCCCGTCAGCCAGCACGACAGCGTCCAGCACGACTTCTCCTTCGATTCTGGCGCGCGTCGCAGTGGGGGTGTACGCGGGCAGTACCCGTCGAATCAGCTGAGGGCTCGAGACCCCGTTGCCTACTTGATAGGCGCCCCCACCGGTCCCGCCGCCGCGCCCTGGACCGAGTCCGTCTCCCTGGCCCGGTCCGATGCCACCGCCGGCTCCTTCGCCTGCGCCGCCACCGGTTCCGCTTCCCAGCGAGTCGAGCGACCGCGCCATCAAGCCTTGCATCACCCCGCCACGGGTCCGCTGAGCCGCGGCCATCGGCACTGCCGACAGCCGAACCTTCTGTGCCTCGAGCGGACGCACCTCCGGCTCGGGCTCCACCTCGGCCGGCGCTTCCACCTCTTCCGGCACCTCGATCGGCACGCTCACCGCATCGTCGCCAGCCACTTCCACCTCGCGAGGCATTTCGAGCGATTCGTTCCCCCCACCCCCGCCACCACCTCCTGGCCCCTCCTGGGGAATCCACACGATGTCGTAGGCGACGCGATCGGGCTCGACCACCGTCTCGGTCAGCGGCGCGCTGCGGATCAGCAAGAAGATCAGCGCGATCAAGAGCGCGTGACTGGCAAACGAGGCGCCCAGGGCGCCGCGAATCCGCTCGCGCTGCACACCGAGAAATGGCACGTGCTCCGACCCGCCGCCCTCGGTGACGAGAGACAGCCAGTCTGCGCGGCTGGCAGGCGTGCCCCGCCGTCCACGAGTCGCACGAGCCTGTGAGCCGGAAGCACCTTCGGCACCAGGCTGCTGACGCCGTGCGTCGCGACGTGCTCTCGCACGCCGCTCTGGCGGCGTATAGGGTGTGACGCCTTCCCTAAACGGAATGTGACCGAGGTTCAGGCCGTCGCTCACGAGATGCTCTCCCTCGTGCGAGTCTCAGCGTAGCGTAAACGTCATTTCTACGGTGACCAACACCGCCACCGGCTCACCCTGACGCATGCCCGGTTCGAACCGCCACTGGCGAAGCGCGCGTTGCGCCTGCCGATCGAGGCCATAGCGTGTGTCGAGCGACTCCACCACGTCGACGTCCGTGCAGCTGCCGTCGGTCTGAACGATACAGGTCATGACGATCCCGCCCTGGATCTTGGCCTCCATGGCGACCTGCGTGTATCTTGGATTGGTCCCCTCCAGCACGCGCGGTGAGCTGACCTCAGCACCGATCTCGAAGACCTGGCCCGATGGGCCCGATAGCAGGAGCCATGCCCCTGCGGCGACGACGCCGACAACCGACGTCGACACAGCCATTCTGGCCGATCGTGACTTCAACAGACGAGCGATCTTGCTTCGACTGGCCTCTCGCATGGCAGCCTTCACTTCCCGGACGTCGCCGAAGCGGGCATTCGCGTCACGCTCTGCCTCGTCGCGTGACAGCCCTTCACGCAGATTCCGAGCGACGCGCATGCCGATGTGAAAACGGACCTCATCATCGAGGTCACGCTCGACCCGAACTCGGCGATACCAGGCAACCAACCGCCGGATGAATCCATTTTCACGCATCGTCACGCCAACTTGAGAACGCGCGCAACCGCGTCCACATGCCGAAACCAGTCCTGACGCGCCTCCGCCAGGCGTGTCTGCCCAGCCCCCGTGATGGTGTAGAACTTGGCCCGCCGTTGGTTCTCCGACCGTCCCCACGTCGACCGAACCCAGCCCAGCCGCTCCATCCGATGGAGCGCCGGGTATAGCGACCCCTCTTGAGCAACGCGGTCAAATTCGTCGAACCGGGACAGAAAGCGCGTGTGCGGGTCTGGGCCGAATTACGAGGACCGCAGGTGCGACTCTGGATCGAGGACAACGGCATCGGGATCGCACCCGAGCACTGCGAGCGTATCATGCGCGTGTTCGAGCGCTTGCACGGACAGGAGGAATACCCGGGCACCGGCATCGGGTTGGCCATCGCCAAGAAGTCGATCTCACGGCTCGGGGAACACCTTGGTGTCGAATCGGAGCTGGGCCACGGCAGTCGGTTCTGGATCGAGTTCCCGGAGGCATCAGAAGCATCGTGAAGACGCCCTCGTGCTGACGATCCCCGGGCAGAATTCCCCGCCGCACCAAAGATTGCCGCAGCATTCTCGTCCCCCGACAGACTCGCCACGTCGTGGCACGCTGACGTGCCAGTAGCAGGGTGAGCTTGGCGCTCACGTCGACCTGGTCGCGTCTCGGCAGGACTTGGGCCGGCACACTTATTGAACCTATTCAGCGAAGGGCGGTCGGAAAGGAGGACGCCGCAATGAGGCGTGCCTTGGTCGTGTGCGGCCTGTTGCTCGTCGTGGCGGTCGCGCCTGCCGCGGCCCAGGTGTCCGGTGGCACGCGGCACCCGGTCCCACACCAGCAGCAAATTACGGCGAACCCGCTTGGGCCGATGGTCGGCTGGGGCAACGCGGAGTACGAGCGCAAGCTTGCCGAGACATGGTCAATCGCGCTCGGGGGCTCCTACGTGTCGCGGGAGTTCTTCGGCGAATACGCCAGCGCGGTCGCGGCGCTCCGTTTCTACCCGCAGGGTGCCGTTCTGACCGGCTTCTACTTCGGCCCACGGTTCGGCTTCTTCCGTATCTACGAAGACCATGAGCACTCCCTGGGCGCCGGTTTCGAGCTGGGCTACGCCTGGCTGTTGGGGGCGAGCCGGCACTTCAGCATCGGTGTTGGAGCCGGCGCGACACACGTCTTCACTGGCCACGGCCTGCCGGTGCTCCGCCTGGTCAACCTCGGGTGGGCGTTCTGACCCCGGCGGCCACATGCAGAGGTGCAGACACTGCGGAATCTTTCCGCGGTGCCTGCTCACAGCCCCTTGAGCGCTTTGAGCGGATCGATCCGCGCGGCTCGTCGCGCTGGCAGCACGCAGGCCAGTGCGGCGATAACGAGCAGCAGCACTGCGACCATCGCCAAGCTACCGAGGTCGGTTGGAGTGACGCCATACACGAGCGCGGCGAGGAATCGGCTCAGGCCGGTTACGGCCGGAAGTCCGATCGCTACCCCGGCCACCGTAATGCCGAGTCCCTGGGTCACGACGAGCGCGACAACCGACGCGGGCGTCGCACCGAGCGCGGTGCGCACCCCGATCTCCCGCCGCCGCGTCGCCACGGTGTGCGACAGCACGCCAAAAAGCCCGACACCCGCGATCATCACGGCGAACAGGGCGTAGCTGCCGCCGACGACTGCGTAGAGCCGCGGCCGGGTGAGACTGCGCATCACGCGCGCGTCCATCGTCATCACCGAGTCGACGAAGATCGACGCATCCTCTTGCTCGACGACCGATCGCAGGGTCGCGGTCAGCGCCTCCGGATCACCTGTGGTGCGGACCACGATGTAGGGCCGACTCGACGTCAGACCGTCCTGACGCTGCCGGTAGGTCAGATAGACTTCCGGCGACGGCCGCTCGTTGGCGTCCGGTTGTAGATTGGCCACGATGCCGATCACTTCCGACTCCGTGCTGTCGGGCACGAGACCGACCGGCAGGACGGCGCCGACCCGCCGCTCCCGCAGATAGGCATCCGCAAAGGCCTCGTTGACGATCAGCTCATCACGGCCAGACGGCGACGCGGCATCGAATCCCCGTCCTTCAACGACACGAATGCCCAACGCGTCGAGGTAGTGGGGTGTGACCCAACGCACGGCGATCTGCACCTCCGCCGTCCCACCCGGTGCTTCCGACGACGGGAGCGACAACGTGCGAAGCGATTCGGTGAAGGTCAGCGGCAAGACCGAGGTGGCCGCAGCGGTCGTGACCCCGGGCGTCGAGCGCAACCGATCGAGCACCGCGTCCATGACGTCGGCCCGGCGGGCGCTCGTGAAGAATCGGCTCGGCATCGGCAGCGACGCCGTCAGCACGCTCGAGGGCTCGAAGCCGCGGTCGGCCTCAACCAGCTCGATGAAACTGCGGCCGAGGATGAGAGCGCCGAACAACAACACGGCCGCGACCGCCACCTGTCCCACCATGATCACGGCGCGCATCCGACTGACCGAGGTCCGAAGAGCGCCACCAACTGGCGCCTGTCCGTCTTCGGTGAGTGCGTCGACGAGGTTGATACGCCGCGATTGCCGCGCCGGCAGCAGCGTGACCGCGAGGCCAGTCAGCACCGACAGCATCAGGGCGGCGGCGGTAATGCCCACATCGAGCTGAACGGCGTCCAGCCTGGGGAGTCCCACCGGCAGCAGCACAGGCAACAGACCGTGCAGCCAGCGCGACATCAGGAGCCCGACCGCGCCGCCGGCGAGTGCGGTCACAACATTCTCGATCGCGAGCTGGCGAACCACCCGTCCAGACCCGGCGCCCAGCGCAATACGGAGCGCAAGCTCGCGCCGCCGGCTGGACACGCGCGCCAGCTGCACACCAGCGAGGCTGCCCACGGCCGTCACCAGCAACAGCCCGACACCAACAATCAAAACAGCCAACGGCGCTTCGAACGACCCGGTCAGCGCCGTCCGATAGTCCTGCACCTTCACGATGGTCCGGCTGTCGGACCCGAAGAGCACCATGCCGACACCGATTTGCGGCACGCTGGCGGCGCGGGTTTCAGCCTCGGCGGCAGCCTGCGCGGGCGTGACGCTCGGCGCGAGACGCGCTATCCCCGATAGCAGGGCGATCGACCGCGAGTCGGAACCCGGCGCCTGAACCGGCTGCACGTAGAGGGGGCGCCAGAGGTCGATGCTGGGTCTCGGAAAGTCGAAGCCATCCGGCATGACGCCAAGCACGCGATGGGGGTCCTGGTCGAGCTCGATCGTCTGGCCCACAATGGCCGGATCGCCCCCAAATGCCCGCAACCAGAGTCCGTGCGAGATCAGGGCCACCTCGGCTCCGGTCTGAAGCTCGTCGCCGTCGGTAAACAATGTACCCAGATGCGGCGTGACGCCCACCGCATCGAGAGCACTGGCTGTGGCCTCGATGACCCCGAGCCGCTCCTGGGTTTGACGCCCACCCAGCGTCAGCGTGTTCCCGGACCATCCACCGACTGCGACAACCGTCGAGGCGGTGTCGCGCCACGCATGGTAGGTCTCGTTGGTCAGGAACTCACCGGGCAACTCGCGCGTGCTGCCCTCGCGGGTTTCCGATACGCGCATCAGCCGGTCGGCGTCTGGCCACGGCAGCGGCCGGACCATGAGGCCATAGGCCAAACTCAGGAGCGTCGTGGACGCCCCGATACCGAGCGCCAGCGTCAGCGCCGACAGCGCGCTCGCGCCGGGATAGCGCGCGACCAGGCGCACGGCGTGTCTGGTGTCTTCGGCCAGTCCCGACCACCATCGGCGGCTCACGATTGCGGCCTCTTCCCGCGGATGGCCTGCCCCGGGGTGACACCCTCGACAAGCGCCTCATCGCGCACGACAAAGGTGCCTCCGACCAGGACATGCAGAATCCCCTCTGAGTACCGGTCCGGGGCGGCGTAGGTCGCCCGGTCGATGACCCGGTCCGGGTCGAACAGCGTCAGGTCCGCATCAGCACCGACCTGCACGCGCCCCTTGGCCGCCATTTGCGGCGACACCGATTCCAGACGCCGTGCCGGGAGCACCGTCATCTTCCCGAGGGCGTCCATCAACGACAGCACGCCGCGCTCCCGCACGTAGTGGCCCAGAATCCGGGCGAACGTGCCGGCGCCACGCGGATGGGCACGCCCCTCGCTGAACGGAATGCCGTCGCTCGCCGCGATGACGTCCGGCTGGCTGACGACCCACGCGTTCATCTCTTCGGCGCGACCGTGCATGATGACCCACCCGCCGACGTCGCGATAGTGTTGAAAAGTGTCCTCTGTCAAACGCTCGCCGGTTGCGACCCACTGGAGGCGGCTGTAGGCCTCTTCAGAGCGACCGACCCAGCTATCGAACAGCGCCGACTCGATCCGGCTGGCGCTCGCCGTGTATGGGTAGGCCTCGGTCGTCACGTCGACCCCGCGCGCCTGGGCGCCACGGATCAACCTGAGCGCTTCGGGGGCCGCCTCCCCGGCACTGCTGTTCAAGTGCACGATGTGCACCGCGGCGCCGGTGCCGGTCGCATTTGCCACGACCTCCTGGAACGGCGCGATCGCCCCTCCCGCGGCAAAGGCGCCCGAGGAGCGGAGGTGGATGAACACCGGCGCCTCTCGCTCCGCCGCAACGGCAAACAGGCGCCAGAGCTCTTCGTGGCTCGCGCCCGGTGTGTAGCTGATGCCGAAGCCGAAGCCCAGCCCCCCCTGGTCAAGGCCGCGCCCCATCATCTGCGCGACACGACCCAGCTCGTCCTCCGAGGCCGCGTCATACAGATACGCGTCCGACCCACCACTCTGACCGAGCGAGAACGTCCCTTCGCCGTTGCGCTGCGCCACCGTGGAGCCGAACGCGTCACGCCTGGCACCCTGATGACTGACGGACGCCCCGAAGTGGATCAGGGCATTGCCCTCGCGCGAGGCGTACCAGGCGTCGACCGGATAGACGCCGATTTCCAGCTCCATCGCCGTCGTGACGCCGTCTCGGGCTTGAAACCGGCTGCTCTCGAGCTCCTGGCCGTGCGCGTGCAGATCGATGAACCCGGGCGCCACCACCAAGTCGGAGGCATCGAGCACCTCGCGCGCCTCGAGCATCCGGTCCGTCACCGCCACGATCGCGCCGTCCCGCACGCCTACATTTCGCACCGCGTCGAGACCGCTCTCCGGGTCCATCACCCGCCCACCGGCGATCAGCAGGTCCACCGGACCGACCGGCTCACCACCGCACGCCACGGCGGCCAGACCCACGAGCGCCGCCAGCGTCACCATCCACCCGACCGCTCCCCAGCCGATGGCTCTCATCACATCATCCTCGGTAGATCTGGGCAGCACACGGAATCAGGTTGGCGAAGCCCTCCAGCTTCTCCTGTCTCCTGCCTCCTGATTACTTCGAGCCTCACCAAAGCCCCAGCACCTTCCACCACAGCATGCCGACCGGCAGCCAGATCGCCAGGTTCAGCACCGACGCGTAGAATCCCACGCGCCACCAGTCTTTGAAGGTCACGTAGCCTTCGATGAAGATGACCGGCGACGTGGTCGTGCCATAGTGCGTCAGCCCCGCCATCAGGTTGTTGACGAACACCAGGCTGTAGACGACGACTGCCGGCGGCGCGCCGAGACTGACCAGCAGCACCAGAAACGGCGGATACATCGCGAGCGCATGCGCCGTCGTGCTGGCAAAGACGTAGTGAGCATAGTAGTAGATGACCAGGGTGGCGAGAAACACAACGAGCCAGGACATGCCAGGGAAGAACGATCCAAACCACTCGGCGAAGAGCGTCGTCACACCGGTGTCGTTGAGCACGCCCCCCATCATCAGCAGACCGCCATACCAGACGAACACGTCCCAGGCCGACCGCTCGTCGAGCGCACTCTGCCAGCTCAGCGCCTGGGTGAGAAACAGCACGCTGATTCCCAGGAGGGCCACCAACGCCGCCGTCAGCCAGCTGACCCAGGACGACGCCACCCAAAGCACGATGACGCTGACGAAGACCCCGGCCACGACCGCCTCGCGACCGCGGATCGGCCCGACCCGGATCAGCTCCTCGCGGGCGAACTCGGCGGCGGCCGGCGTGCGCTTCAGCTCGGGCGAGATGACGCGGTAGACCAGATACGGTACCGCCACGCTAGAGACAACGCCCGGCACCAGGCCGGCCACGAACCAGCTCGTCCAGGTGATGGTGACACCGGCGTACTCGGCCGCCAGTTCGCCAAGCAGCACGTTGGCGGCGCTGCTGTAGAAGAACATGGCCGACGAAATGACACTGCCCTGATAGAGACACGTCATCAGAAATGTGCCCAGGACGGCCGAGCTGGCGCCGGGAGCAGACTTGTAGAGCCCGCTGATGCTTCGCGCGATCGGGAACACGATACTGGCCGAGCGCGCGGTGATCGACGGCACCCCGGTGGCCAGCGTGAGGTCGGTGAGATGGAGCGAGTAGCCGAGCCCCAGCGAGGTGCGGCCGATGGCCCGGACGAACCACAATGCGATCCGGCGCGCGAGGCCACACTCACGCAGCGCCCGCGACATCAGCATCGCGGCGAGCACCATCCAGACCGACGATGCCGAATAGCCGCTCAGCGCACGCTCCATCGGGACGTTGCCCACCGTGAGCATCGCCACGACGCCAACCAGCACCACCTGGGACCCGGGCATCGGTTGCAGCATCAGCCCCGCAATGGTCGCGAAGAACACTCCGACACGGCGCCAGCTCTCCGCGGAGACGCCCTCGGGGGGTGGGAACAGATGCGCGATGATGAGATAGATGGCGACCAGCGCCAGGAGCCGATACGGCTTGATGAGCGGCTGTGGGCCGGGGTCGCTCGATTCTTCCGCCATGAAGCTTCTTGGCGCTAGCTGTCTTTGCTAAGTACGTTGTTCATCCGGAGCACTCTGAACAGAATGGAGTTGCGACACACGCATTCCAGACAGAGGAGGCCCCGGATGAAGATTTATCGTAACGCTAAGACCACCCCGGCCGCACGGGCGGCGCTGGTGCACCGCGCGCTCGAGGACGGCTGGACCACCGCCGCCACCGCGGCGGCCTTCGCGGTCAGTGAACGCACCGTGGCGAAAGGGCTTCAGCGCTATCGCGCCGGCGGTCGGGCCGCCCTGGAGGATGCCTCGTCGCGCCCCGGTCCGGCGCCCCACCAGACGCCCGCGCGCG
>MPLZ02014670.1_pt1 | contig 39055 bp, 38 predicted proteins | sample 1617311 | NCBI WGS metagenome assembly MPLZ02 (sample SAMN05944806, study PRJNA350692) | marine metagenome | biome: marine; feature: ODZ; material: water; isolation source: 160 m water sample filtered on 0.2 um supor filter | place: Pacific Ocean | collected 2012-04-08 | depth 160m m | reverse complement strand
CGCGGACGGCGGCGAGGCGGCGCCGCGGGAGGCGGCAGCGGCGGCAATGGTGGCGGCAACGGCAATGGTAATGGCAATGCCGGATAAGGGAACGCAAATGCCCAGGCGAAACGGCGCATGAAGGCGCGTTTGCCATACCTGTTGGTGGCGGCCGCCGTGACGGCGGGCTTTCTGCTCGGCCTGTTCGAGCCCTCTGAACGGCGTTGGACGGACTTGCGCATGTGGCTGCTGGAAAGGGACGCCGGCCGCGGTGCCGCCCTGGTGACCATCGATGCCTCCAGCCTGGCCGAACTCGATACCTGGCCCTGGCCGCGGCACTACCATGCCCGGGTGCTCGACAACCTGCTGGCCGCCGGCGCTTCCCGGGTGGCCTTTGCCATCGACTTCAGCTCGCGATCAAAGGCCGGCGAGGATGCCGCCTTCGAGCGCTCCCTGGCGGCGGCCGGCGAGCGTGCGGTGCTGCCGGTGTTCCAGCAGTACGACCGCTCCGGCGGCCAGGTGGCACTGCGGCGCACCTTGCCGCTCGAACGCTTCGGCCGCCACACTGCCCTGGCTTCGATCAACGTCGAGCCCGAGGGCGACGGCCTGGTGCGCCGCTTGCGACGCTCCTACGACTGGGACGGCACCCCGGTGCCGACGCTGGCGGCGCTGCTGGCCGGGAGCGGAGCCGGATCAAGCGGCCCCTTCCACATCGACTACGGCATCGCTCCGGCCAGTCTGACCCGGCTTTCCTTTGCCCGTGTGCTGCGCGGCCAGTTCGATGCGCGGCTGGTGGCTGGCCGCCAGGTCATCGTCGGGGCCACGGCGGCGGAGTTGGGGGATCGCTTGGCGACGCCGCTTCATCGCGCGCTCCCCGGCTCCGTAATCCACTACCTGGGCTACGAATCGCTGGTGCAGGGCCGGGCGCTGGGGCGGCTCGATGAACTTTTCGTCAGCGCCGGGATCTTCGGCCTGGCGCTGCTGGGCTTTATGTTCGTGGGCTGGTCGTGGCGCCGCGGTCTGATGGTGCTGGCGGCCCAGACGGCCCTGCTGGCGCTGGCTGCGCTGGCCACCCAGGCGCTGGCGCCGGTGATCGTCGACACCGTACCCTGGGCCGTCACGCTGGCGCTCTGCTACCTGCTGTCGACGCTGCTGGCTAGCGAACGCCAAGCGCTGCGGATCTTTTCCCAGAGCATGGCCCTGGTGCACCAGCGCCGGCTCATGCGCAGCGTCCAGGAGGCCAGCTACCATGCCATCCTGGTGGTCGACAGCGGAGCCCGGGTGCGGCTCTTCAATCCGGCGGCGGAAAAGCTCTTTGGCCGCCCCGCCGATGAGATCATCGGCAGGCCCGTGGGGTTGCTGCTGCCCGAGCTCGAACGCCCCGAATTCACGGCCGAGGCGTTGGGCTACCTGCGCCAGGGCCTGGGCGCCGACGGCCGCGGCAGACCCCGCGAGGTGGCGGGCCGGGAGGGCAGCGGGCGCAGCTTCCCGATGGAAATGGTGGTCCAGGAGGTGGGCCAGCGCATCAGCGCCCATACGTTCGAACGCCGCGGCGACGACCGCAACGTCTTGATCTGCATGATGCAGGACATCAGCGCCCGCAAGGCCCGCGAGACGGGACGTCAGACCGCCCTTGATGTGGCCGTCTCGGCCAACATCGCCAAAAGCAAGTTTCTTTCCGGCATGAGCCACGAGCTGCGCACGCCGCTCAATGCCATCATCGGCTTTGCCGACGTGCTGCGCGGCGGCCACGTCGGCGAATTGCTCGACAAGCAGCGCGAGTACCTCGACATCATCCAGCTTTCCGGCCGCCACCTGCTGGAACTCATCAACGATATCCTCGACCTCTCCAAGATCGAGGCGGATGAGGTCGAACTGGTGGAAGAAGAGGTCGACCTGTCCGAAATGGCCGAAATCGCCTTGCGCCTCGTCGACAATGGCGGCTCCGTCGCCGGGCTCGAACTGGGGATGGTGGCGGCCGACGACCTACCGCGACTGCGCGCCGACCAGCGCATGATGCGCCAAGTACTGCTCAATCTGCTCTCCAACGCCATCAAGTACACCCCGGCCGGTGGCAGCGTCACACTCCGCCTGGCGCTGGGCCCGGGCGGCGGCCTGACCGTCAGCGTCAGCGATACCGGCATCGGCATGAACGACGAAGATATCGACGCGGCACTGACGGCCTATGACCGGGCCGCCGATCCCACCGTGCGGCGCATCGAAGGCACCGATCTCGGCCTGCCGGTAGCCAAAGCCATCATCGCCCGCCACGGCGGGCAGATGGCCATCGAGAGCCAGCCGGGTCGGGGCACCACGGTGACCTGCTGGTTGCCCCCCGAACGCCTGGTCGCCAAAGTCGCCAGCGCAACCGTCTTTTCCTGATAGTTTGCCGGCGCCTGAACGGCGCCGCTTGCCGGCCCGGCTTTGATCCGCGATCATCGCGCCGCCATGAACCGAAGTACGCTTTTGCTGTTGATCGGGTTGACCTTCTTCTGGGGCATCAACTGGCCGATCATGAAGGTGGGCCTAAGCGAATTCTCGGTCTGGACCTTCCGTGCCCTGGCCAGCGTCACCGGCGCCATCGGGCTTTTTGCCATCGCCCGGGCCGGCGGCGCTTCGCTCAGGGTACCGGTGGGCGAGCGCCTCGGCCTGGTGGTGGCGGCGCTCTTGAACATCACGCTCTGGAACGTGCTGATCCTTTTCGGCCTCGGCCTGATGGCCTCGGGCCGGGCCGCCATCCTGGCTTTCACCATGCCGCTGTGGGCCACCGTGATCGGTAGCTTCGTGCTCGGCGAGCGCCTGGGCCGGCGCCAGGTGCTGGGGCTTGGCCTGGGCCTGAGCGGCATGGCGCTGCTGCTGGCCGGCGACATCCGAGCCCTGGGCGCGGCTCCGCTAGGGGCGCTGCTGGTGGTCGGCGCGGCCATCAGTTGGGCCGGCGGCACGGTGGCCGTCAAATACTACCGCTTCACCATGACGCCGACCGTGCTGGTGGCCTGGCAGCAAGTCATCGGCGTGATTCCCATCGTGACCATGGCGCTGATGCAGGACACCATGATCGGCCCGGTGACGCTATGGCCAGCCCTGGCGGTGCTCTACAACATGCTGGTGGCCTCGATCTTCTGCTACTGGGTTTGGTTTCGCGTCGTGCTCAGTGTGCCCGTCGCCACCTCCACCATCAGCACCCTGATGATTCCCGTGCTCGGCGTGATTAGCGGCGCTCTGGCGCTGGGAGAGCGGCCCGGTGCGCTCGACTTCGCGGCGCTGGTGCTGGTCGCCGGCGCCATCGCCGTGGTACTCCTGCCCAACCGCCCGAGCCGCCGCTAACTGGTTTCGAGATCGATATGAATGACATCGAAGCCCCGATGTTCGACGTCTTCGGTACCGTCGTCGACTGGCGCGCCAGCGTTGCCCGCGAGGCCGCCGCCCTGGCCGGCCAACCCGGTTGCCCCTGATGGCGGCGAAATTCGCCATCGGCCAACCTGTGCCCCGCAAGGAGGATCCCAGGCTGCTGCGCGGCGGCGGCCGTTACACCGACGACATCGACCTGCCGGGCCAATATCATGGCTTCGTGCTGCGCTCGCCCCTGGCCCACGGGATCGTGTGCGCACCCTGAACACCGCACCGGCCTTGGCCACACCCGGCGTCGTCGCGGTCTTTACCGGCGGCGACCTGGCCGAGGCCGGAGTTGCACCCTTCCCCTTCACGCTCCCGCTCACCAGCCACGACGGCAGCCCGCCGGCCGTGCCCCAGCGCTGGGCCCTGGCCCGCGGCCGCGTCAACCACGTTGGCGAGGCCCTGGCCCTGGTGGTCGGCGAAAGCGTCCATGCCGCGCGCGACGGCGCCGAGGCCATCGGCCTGGAGATCGAGCCCCTGCCCGTGGTCACCGATCCCGAGGCGGCGCTGGCGGCGAATGCCGTGCAGGTCCACGACGAGGTTCCCAACCTCTGCCTGGACTGGCGTTCGGGCGATTTCGCGGCCGTCGAACAAGCCTTCGCCGGAGCCGCCCATGTGGTGCGCCGGCGCCTGGCTGTCAACCGCACGGCCGTGGCCACCACCGAGCCCCGCGGCGCCCTGGCCGCCTACGCCGCCGCCGACGGCCGTTTTGTCCTCCATGTCGGTTGCCAGGGTGTTTTCGCCATGCGCCAGGACCTGGCCCAAAGCCTGCCCGAGGTGGCGCCGGAGCGCTTCCGGGTGCTGAGCCACGACGTGGGCGGCTCGTTCGGCATGAAGTCGGCGCTCTATCCCGAATACCTGGCCATCCTGCACGCCGCCCGGGTGCTGGGCCGGCCGCTCAAGTGGAGCGACGACCGGGCCGGCAGTTTTCTTTCGGATCAGCAGGCCCGCGAGGCGGTCTTCAGAGCCGAGCTTGCCCTCGACGCCGAGGGCACCTTCCTGGCGCTGCGCATCGAAGGACTGGCGAATTTGGGTGCCTACCTCACCACCTACGGCCCGCTGATGACCACCATCAGCATCGAGCGCAACGCCCCCAGCCTTTACCAAACCCCGCTGATGGCCATCCGCACCCGCTGCGTCTTCACCAACACCGTGCCCATCGGGCCCTACCGGGGTGCCGGCCGGCCCGAGGGCAACTACATCATGGAGCGCCTGGTCGACGCGGCGGCCCGCGAGCTGGGCCGCGACCCGGCCGAACTTAGGCGCCAGAACCTGATCCCGCCCCAGGCCATCCCCTACCGGGCGCCCTCGGGCCTGGAATACGACAGCGGCGACTTTCCCGCCGTGCTCGAGAGTGCCTTGGAAAAAGCCGACTGGCCGGGCTTTGCCGCACGTCAGGCCGAAAGCCGGTCGCGAAACCGGCTGCGCGGCCGCGGCCTGGCCTGCTACCTTGAAGCGACGGCGGCGCCGAGCCGCGAGATGGGCGGGATTCGATTCGGACCGGGTGGCGACGTCACCATCGTTACCGGCACCCTGGACTACGGCCAGGGCCACGCCACGGCCTTCGCCCAGGTCCTGGCCCAACGCCTGGGGTTGCCGTTCGGGAAGATCGATCTCTTGCAAAAAGACAGCGACGAGTTGCTGCACGGCGGCGGCACCGGCGGCTCGCGCTCGCTGGTGTCGAGCGGCAGCGCCATCGTGAAAGCGGCCGGCCAGGTCATTGCCAAGGGCGGGCTGCTGGCGGCCCGCCACTTCGAGGCGGCCCAGGCCGACATCGAATTCCAGGCCGGCCACTTCGGCGTCGTCGGTACCGACCGGCGCATCACGCTCCCGGATCTGGCCGCCGGCCACCCCGGCGAGCTCGACGTAGCCCTGGTCGAAGACACGCCGCCCTCGACCTTCCCCAACGGCTGCCACGTCTGCGAACTGGAGATCGACCCCGAGAGCGGCGAGGTGGCGGTGCTGTCTTACGTTGTGGTCGACGACTTCGGCACCATCGTCAATCCCCTGCTGGTCGAAGGCCAAGTCCAGGGCGGCATCGCCCAGGGCCTGGGCCAGGTGCTGATGGAAGACGTGGTCTACGACCCCGACGGCCAGCTGCTGACGGGCTCGTTCATGGATTTTGCCCTGCCCCGGGCCGACCACATGCCGCCCATCGAGTTCCACTCGCACCCGGTGCCGGCAACCAGCAATCCGCTCGGCGTCAAGGGCTGCGGCGAAGCCGGCACCACCGGCGCCCTACCGGCGGTGATGCTGGCGCTCCTCGACGCCCTGGCGCCCTTGGGCGTTCAGGATATCGACATGCCGGCGACGCCGGAGAGGGTCTGGCGGGCCATCCGGGAGGCGAGCTTGCGGGCGCCAAATTAATCCTGTATCCCCCTCCGCAATGAATACAGAACGAGGAAGACGTCATGAAAAGCTATCAGGTGGTGGAATACGGGGCGGCGCTGGAAGCGCGGGATTTGCAGACGCCCGAGCCCCAGGGGGCCGAGGTCCTGGTCAAGATCAAGGCCTGCGGCGTCTGCCACTCCGACGTCCACCTCTGGGAGGGCTCGTTCGATATGGGCGGCGGGCGCAAGATGGAACTGGGCAAGGTCTCGGCCATCATTCCCTTCACCCCGGGCCACGAGATCATCGGCGAAGTGGTGGCCCTGGGCCCCGAGGCGGAGGGGGCGAGCATCGGCGACACGCGCGTCGTTTATCCCTGGATCGGCTGTGGCAAGTGTTCGGTCTGCGCCGGAGGCGAGGAGAACCTCTGCTCCCGGCCGCGTAACCTGGGCGTCAACGTAGACGGCGGCTTTTCCGATTACGTGCTGGTGCCCGACGGCAAGTACCTCTACGACTTCTCCGGCGTGCCCGATGCCCTGGCCTGCACCTATGCCTGTTCCGGCCTCACTGCCTATGGGGCACTGAAGAAAGCGCTGCCGCTGAGGGATGGCGACACGGTGATGCTGATCGGCGCCGGCGGCGTCGGCCTGATGGGCGTGCGATTTTGCAAAGCCGCACTGGGTATCCAGCCGGTGGTGGTCGACATCGACCCGGGCCGCCGCCAGGCCGCCCTTGATGCTGGCGCCAGCGAGGTCTTGGATCCCGAGGACAGAGAGGCCTCGAAGGAATTCGCCAAACGCACCGGCGGCGCCGCCGCGGTGATCGACTTCGTCGGCGCCGAAGCCACGGCCCAGTACGGAACGCGAGCGCTGCGCATGGGCGGCAAGTACATCATCGTCGGCCTCTTCGGCGGCGAATTTCGCACGGCGCTTCCGCTGATCCCCTTCAAGGCCATGACCATCATGGGCTCGCTGGTGGGTACGCCGGGCGACATGGCGGAACTGGCGGAGCTGGTGCAGAGCGGCCAGGTCGCAGCCATTCCGGTCAGCGAGCGGCCCATGGACCAGGCCTCGCAGTCGCTCGAGGACCTGCGCGCCGGCCAGGTGGTGGGCCGCGTGGTGCTGGAGAACTAGGCCGCACGGCGGCCCCTCTTACCCCGCCAGCTCTTTCGCCAGATCCTCGACCACCTCGGTTTCCGGGGTGGCGGCGAAAATCTTGGGATCGACGATGAGCTTGGTCGAACGGTTGCCGCCGCCCAGGATGACGTAGTCGAGCGCCATGATGCGGGCGTCGACCCAGAGCGGCAGCCCGGCCGGCAGGCAGATGGGCGTGACGCCGCCGATCTCCATGCCGGTGATCTGGCGGGTTTCCTCGGGCGAAGCGAAGGATGCCTTGCGCGCCCCCAGTTTCTTGCGCACTACCTTGTTCACGTCGAGCCGCGTGGGCGCCAGCACCAGGCAGGCGGCGTAACTCACCTCGCCGCCCTTGGAGCGCACGACGATGGCATTGGCCGAGTGCTCGGACGCGTAGCCGTAGTGGGCGCAAAAGACGGCCGTGTCGGCCAGTTCGGGATCGCACTCGATGATCTCGTAGGCCAGGCCCGAGGCCTCGAGAATGTCGTGGATGCGGCTTTCGATGTCGTTCATGGCCGAACATAAGCGCAGGGCCGCCCCGGTTGTCCAGCCTGGCGCCTGCCAGCCCCTATTATAAGTTGTAACGACACTTGTGAAGCTCGGTAATAGTTGCAAACTTCATTGATACGTCTAATTTGTTGTGTTTCGGCGTAAACATTTCTGATAAAGTTCCAAAATGCTTCTTACGAGTTCCGATGTCGCGAATTTTCTCCGCATTGGCCTGCTCATCTGGATGGCTGCCTTTGCGGCCTTGGTTTGCTACCGCCTGCTGGACGGCCGCATCCGCAGCACGGGGCTGCTGGGCGGCAGGCGAGGCGGCGCCATTGATCCCGAGCGGCTGCAGATGCTGGTGGTTTTCCTGGCGGGAATAGGGTTCTACGTCGCCAGCGCCGGGAGCGAAATAGCGACCGCCGGCGAGCTCGGTTCACTGCCCGAGCCGCCCCAATTTCTCACTGCGGCCGTGCTCGGCAGCAACGCGCTCTATCTCGCCGGCAAGCTGTTCCGGCGCCTCGGCAAGGGAGGTACGTCATGACCCCAAGCACCATAGCCATCGGCGTCAGCCTAGTCCTCAGCCTCATCATCCTGGGATTTGCCCTGGCGGTGCTGTGGAAGGTGTTCAGCGACAAGATCAAGCTCGATTATCTGATCTGCGAGACCAGTGCCGACACCGGTGGCCCGGATCCGCACCCCAAGGCATCGCTGTCGCGCTTTCAGTTCCTGATCTTCACCTTCGTTATCGCCGGGCTCTATCTGGTGCTGTGCATCGAGAGCGGAACTTTGCTCGAAATCCCGCCCTCCGTACTGGGCCTGATCGGCGTCAGCGGCGGCAGTTTCGTGATTTCGAAGGGCATCGGCAAGCGGCCGGAATAGGGAGTGGAGGCAATGATCGCGCGCCGCCTCGCTGCCCTGCTCGCCCTTATCGCTGTCGGGCTTTGCGCCCTCGCCGCCGGGGCGCGGCCGTTGGAGGACTGCAAACCGCTCTACAGCGATGTCGGCCTGCCCGTGCATTTCGCCAAGGCCGACGGCGCGCCACCGACGCTGCTCTGCCGCCAGGGCTACCTGCTGGCTCATAACAACGACACCCGCATATCCGATTGGGTGCTGGAGGCGCTGACCGCCGAGCAGATCGAGGGCGGGGCCACGCGCAAGAAATCGACTTTCAAGTCGGATCCGGACCTGCCCGCCGAGCACCGCGCCACCCTTGGCGATTACAAGGGCAGCGGCTACGACCGTGGCCACCAGGCCCCGGCCGCCGATTTCAAATCGGGCCAACCCATGATGGACGAGAGCTTCTATCTCTCCAACATGGCGCCCCAGGTCGGTGTCGGTTTCAATCGCGGTGTCTGGCGCCAACTTGAAGAGTATGTCAGGGATCTGCTGCCCACCCGCGAGCGTCTGATCGTCATCACCGGGCCGGTATACCAGGCGCCCGAAATCAACGTGCCCGCCGACAAAACCATCGGCGCCAACCGGGTGGCGGTGCCGGCCGCCTTCTACAAAATCGTCTACCACCCCCGCAGTGAACGCGCCCTTTCCTTCCTGCTGCCCAACCGCCGGCTCAAGGGCCGCCAGCCCCGGGAGTTCCGCATCAGTGTCGATGCGATCGAAGAGTTGACCGAGATCGACTTCCTGGCCGCTCTGCCGCGCCGCCGCCAACGCCAGTTGGAAAGCCGGGTCGTACCCATGTGGCAGCACTGAGCTGACTCGCTCGGCCAGCGCCAATTGGCACTGGCGGCGCCCCCCCGAAATATGACAGTTTCGGATGTCCCGGTTGCTTGCCGCCGGCGCGCCACAAAACCAAAATTTCTGCACAGGAAGAGGACGCCATGAAAGAGTGTCTCCAGTTCTACATCGACGGCCGCTGGGTCGACCCCGTCCAGGCCCAGACCTTGGATGTCATCAACCCGGCTAGCGAAGAGCCCATGGGCCGCATCGCCATGGGATCGGCGGCCGACGTCGACCAGGCCGTGGCGGCGGCCCAGGCCGCTTTCGAGAGCTTCTCCCAGACCAGCGTCGAAGAGCGCACAGCACTTTTCGACAAGATCATCGAGGTCTATCAGTCGCGCTATGACGAAATGGCCGAGATCATCAGCCAAGAGATGGGCGCGCCGCTCAGTTTCTCCAAGGCCGCCCAGGCGGCCACCGGCCTGGCCCACTTCAAGCAGGCCAAGCGGATCCTTAAGGGCTACGAATTCGAAGAGAACCGCGGCACCACCCGGGTGCGCAAGGAGCCCATCGGCGTCTGCGGCTTCATCACGCCCTGGAACTGGCCGGTCAACCAGATCGCCGTCAAAGTGGCGCCGGCGCTCGCGGCAGGCTGCACCATCGTGCTCAAGCCCAGCGAAGTGGCTCCCTTCAACGCCATGCTATTGACCGAGATCCTCGACGCCGCCGGCCTGCCGGCCGGTGTCTTCAACGTCGTCAACGGCAATGGGCTGACCGTCGGCGCCGCCATCTCGGGCCATCCCGGCATCGACATGGTGTCGTTCACCGGCTCGACCCGGGCCGGCATCCAGGTGGCCCAGGCCGCGGCGCCCAGTGTCAAGCGCGTGGCCCAGGAATTGGGCGGCAAGTCGGCCAACATCGTGCTCGATGATGCCGACCTCAAGAAGGCGGTATCGGGCGGCGTCTTCGGCTGCATGGGCAATTCCGGCCAGTCCTGCAACGCGCCGACGCGCATGCTGGTGCCCAAGGCCAAGCACGACGAGGCGGTCGAGATCGCCCGGGCCACGGCCGACAAGATCCGGGTCGGCGATCCCTTTGCCGAGGACACCAAGATCGGGCCGGTGGTCTCGGACGTCCAGTTCGACAAGATCCAGGGCCTGATCCAGCAGGGCATCGAGGAAGGGGCCGAATTGGTGGCCGGCGGCCCGGGCCGCCCCGAGGGCTTCAACAAGGGCTACTACGTGCGGCCCACGATCTTCGCCAACGTGCGGAACGACATGACCATCGCGCGGGAGGAAATCTTCGGACCCGTCCTTGCCATCCTGCCCTACGAGGACGAGGAAGACGCCGTGCGCATCGCCAACGACACGCCTTATGGGCTCTGCGGCTACGTCCAGTCGGGCGATCTCGACCACGCCAACGCCGTGGCCCGGCGCCTGCGCACGGGCTCCGTCCACGTCAACGGTGCCGGCCCCGACTTCGGCGCCCCCTTCGGCGGCTACAAGCAATCCGGCAACGGCCGCGAATGGGGCGACCACGGCTTCGAGGAATTCCTCGAGGTCAAGGCCGTGATGGGCGCCAACCCGGCGCCGGAAAAGTAGGCGCACGGCGGGCGCACGGCGCCCTTTTAGTTACTTCGCCGTTTGCCTTTTTTTCTCCCTCTCCCGCTTGCGGGGAGGGATGGGGAGGGGGCTTTTTTCGGGTTCTTCACCCAATACCGGGGAGCGTGGGGCACCCCGGCGATCCCAGGATGCCACCGTGCTCGGCTCCCTCAACGATGCCTGCGGCGCCGCTGGCGCGGTGGCCTTCGGCCATCGTTGACCGACCCTGCGCGCGGCGGCCGCGCATGCTCAGGTCGGGACGAAGGAATGGCCGCTGGGGTCGAACAAAGGAATATCAATCAAGGGCTGGCAGACGACCGGGTCAAGTAGCCCAGCGAACATAGTGAGTGGCTACTTGAGGCGGCGGCGGCTCCCCACGCTCATCTGCGACCGGAAGCCCTTGCTTTCGGTCTGCCCAGCGGCGAGCGTTCTTGGCTTGGCCACCAGCCGAAGTACCTCGCCCACGCGGGCCTTCCCGGAAACAGGGGAAGAACCTTTTTTCGCCCTATTGCCGGGTGACGATCAGCGAGGCGTTCTGGCCGTCGAAGCCGAAGCCGCAGCCGCAGGGAATCGTTCACCTGCTGTACCTTGCTGGCACGGCCGGCTGGCTCAAAATCCCTGGAAGACCATATCCAAGGCATTGGTGATGTCGGCGAAGCTCCGGGAGAGGTTGGCAACCGGGGTTGCCAAAATCGACGCCGGGACGGCGGCAAGAAATTGCGTGACCATGACAACTGTCAGGCCGTCGATCACAAACGACGGATTGAGCCGTTGGGCGGGGGCCGGGGCAAGGTTGGCCGGCAACAGGGGGACCACGACCCGGGTGTTCAGGCCATCAAGCAGATCGGTCTGCGTGTCCAGCAGATAGCCCGCTCCCTCCGGGTTCGGGTAGACGTCATATTTCGCCATCAGAATTGGCGGTACCGGTCGAGGGGCAGGCCATGGGTTTCCACCCACCGATTGGAGCTTTCCACGGCACCGGCGTTTTCCCGCCGCCATTTTTCCCCCTTGGTTTTGGCGATTTGCCGCCGCAGGCCCAATTCGGCGGCCTGCGAAAGATTGACGTTCAATTCCCGGGCTTCCGCCAGAAGAGCCGTGTCCAAGGACAGATTGGTGGGCTTTTTACGGGCACGCGCATTGGGCATCGCATTCTTCCTAGGCTTTTATGAGCATATGTCATGCGCATGTTTTTGTAAATTACCTGGCCGTACCTAATCACAAACATCTCCGCAAGCCAGGCCGCAAAGCCCGGCCGAGGCATTCGCGGGCTACGCCCGGGTGACGATCAGCGAGGCGTTCTGGCCGCCGAAGCCGAAGCCGTTGACCTGGACCACGTTGACTGGCCCCTCCGAGGGCCGGCGCGTGACCACCTCGAATTCGGCCTCGGGGTCGACCTCGGTGGTGCCGGCGGTGGGCACGAAGGCGTCGATTTCCATGCTTCTGAGCGCCGCCATCAAATTCATGGCCCCGGCCGCCGAGACGGTATGGCCGACGTGGCCCTTGACGGACGCCACGCGCAGCGTGGTGTCGCGTTCCTGGTGCAGGCTGTTGATGGCGCGGATCTCGGCCGTGTCGCCGACCGTCGTGGCGGTGCCGTGGGCCACCACGCCGTCGACCTCTGCAGCGCCGCCGCGGAGGCCGGCGTCCTTGATGGCCATGGCCATGGTCATGGCCTCGTATTTGCCGTCGGGCTCGGGCGAGGAGGGGTGGGTGCCATCGGCCATCTGGCCGTAGCCGCGGATGTAGCCGTGCACCCGGGCGCCGCGCTGGGCGGCGTGTTCGGCGCTTTCCAAAATCACCACGCCGGCGCCCTCGCCGCCCATGATGCCGTTACGCTTGATGTCGAAGGGCAGACAAGCGAGCTTGGGATCGGGCTGGCGCGTGTACATGCCGTAAAGCCCGGCCGACAGCGTGATGATCAGCGATCGGGCGCTGTCGCCGCCGCCGGCGATGATGACGTCGGCCTGGCCGGCATTGATCATGCGCGCCGCCAGGCCCATGGCGTCGACCGACGAGGCGCAGGCTGTCGAGACCGTCAACAGCGGCCCGTGCAGGCCCCAGCGCAGAGAGATCTGGCCGGCCGCCATGTTGGGCCAGGCCATGATCTGCAGCTTGCGCGGCACGCCGTCTGCACCGCGTTCGTCGTAGCTCCGCTGGGCGTCGCAGAGGCTCTCGGCACCGCTCTGGCAGGTGCCCATGACGACGCCGGTGCGGAAGGGATCGAACTCCTCGATGCCCGAGGCTTCCACGGCCTGCACGGCGGCGGCGATCATGTACTGGGCGAAGGGATCGCTGCCGGCGGCCACGCGCTCATCCATCCAGTCGAGCGGCTGGAAGCCCTCGACCAGCGAGATCCAGACGTTCTCCATGCCCGCTTCATTGTTCCAGGGCGTCGGTCCCACCGCGGCCTTGGCCGCCATCAGATTATCGCAGAAGGTCTCGACGTCCTGGCCGATCGAGGAAATCACGCCCAGGCCGGTAATCGCCACAGGTTCCATGCTCGCCTCCCTTTTATCGACCGGACTCTAACGCTATCGGTGGGGGCTGTCACCGCGCCGGCTTGATCAAGACGCCCTGTCCCGTGGGTAGCTCGAGGATGGGCACGCCGATGCCCTGGGCCCAGGCCTTGAGGGCCTCTTACTGTTCGCGAAAGACGCGCAAGGCATAGCACTGCATGATCACCACGGCACCGGGCGAAAGGCGCGGCCAGATCTTTTCCATGGCCGCCACCTCGGCCGCCGCCGAGATCATGTCGAGATGGGCGAAAGCGATGCGTTCGGGGCGGGCGTCGGGGATTGATGAGGGCACGCTGCCGGGCACGATATCGACCTCGGCACAGCCGGCGAAGCGCTGGCGCGCGATCTCTTCGGCCTGGGCCACATATTCCTGTTCCGAGACGAAGGATTCGTTGCGCATACCCTCGGGCGTACCGCTGAAGGTGTCGAAGAGATAATAACGGCGGCCCGATGCAGCGAAATCGACATAGTTGTAAACCACCCGTGCGCTGAAACCGAGATAGGCGCCAAGCTCGACGAAATCGCCGGCCGTGGCCAGCGCCTGTTCGGCCGCCCAGCAGAGCGTATGGAAGCGCCAGGCGCGGCGGAACTGGTATTCGCCGTCCACGGGCCGGTGGGCGCTGACCAGGGCCTTGAGAAAGCGCGGATCCTCGGCAAAACCCAGCGTCCGCGCCGCCGCCACCAGGCCGTCACCGATGTAAATCGAGCGGTAGGGCGTGCTGACGTCCTGGCCGTAGATCCGGGCCAGCTGTTGCAGCAGGGCTTCGAGTTCATGGAACTTCTCCTCGTCCGGCATGCCCTGCCAGTCGAGGCTGAGGTGAAGTTCGTCCTCGCTCATGCCGGATCGGACAGGCCGGCCACGGCTTCGATCTCCACCTTCATGCCGGGCACCGCCAGCGCCGAGACCTCGACCAGGGTGCTGGCCGGCTTGGCGTCGCCGAAATACTTCTGGCGCACCGGGTTGATCTTGCTCCGGTCGTCGATGTCGGTGAGGTAGACCACCACCTTGAGCACGTCGGCAAAGCCGGCATCGGCCGCCGCCAGGGCCTTTTCCAGGTTGACGAAAACCTGCTCGGTCTGGGCCACCACGTCGTCGCCGCCGACCAGGGCCGTGTTTTCGTCGACCGGCGCCATGCCGGATATGTACAAGGTGTCGCCCCAGCGCACGGCATCGGTGTAGTGGCTGAGCGGCGGGTTGAGACCGGGGACGGCGTATTCCTGACGTTTCGACACTGTGACCTCCGTGCGGGAATGGATGGGCGAGAGGCAAAAGCTTAGCAGCAAAGTTGTCGCGAAAGGGGGTACTTCGCCGTAAAACAAGGGTGGTCTTCAACAACGCGAGCCGTGGCCATGAGCCTCAAGTCCGTACTGGTCGCCAATCGGGGCGAGATCGCCATCCGCGTCATGCGCGCCGCCGCCGAACTGGGTCTCGGCACCGTCGCCGTCTATTCCGAGGACGACGCCCAGGCACTGCACACCTGCAAGGCGGACGAGGCCCGGGCGCTCGGCGGCCACGGCGCCGCCGCCTACCTCGACGGCGAGCAGATCATCGCCATCGCCCGCGAGGCAAACTGCGACGCCGTGCATCCGGGCTATGGTTTTCTCAGCGAGAACGCCGGATTCGCCGAACGCTGCGCCGCCGCCGGTCTTGCTTTCGTCGGGCCCCGGCCCGAGACCTTGGCGCTCTTTGGCGACAAGGCGCGGGCCCGGGCCCTGGCGGAAAGCCGCGGCGTGCCGTTGCTGGACGGCATCTCGGGCCCCACCAGTCTCGATGAGGCCGGCGAGTTCCTGGCCGCATTGGGCCCCGACGGCGCCATCATGATCAAGGCCGTGGCCGGCGGTGGCGGCCGGGGCATGCGCCAGGTCCGGGAGGCCGGCGAGCTCGAGGCGGCCTACCGGCGCTGCCGTTCGGAAGCCGCCAAGGCCTTCGGCAACGACGCCGTCTACGTCGAACGGTTCCTGGCCCGGGCGCGCCACGTCGAAGTCCAGGTGGTGGGCGACGGCAAAGCCATAAGCCAGCTCGGCGAGCGCGAATGCTCGATCCAGCGCCGCCACCAGAAGCTGGCCGAGGTGGCACCAGCCCCCAACCTGGAGGCCGCCCGCCGGGCGGAGATCGCCGCCGCCGCGGTGGCGCTGGCGGAATCCGTGGATTTCCTCAACCTGGGCACCTTCGAGTTCCTGCTGAGCGACGACCGCTTCGCCTTCATCGAGGCCAACCCCCGCCTGCAGGTCGAGCACACGGTAACGGAAGCCGTCACCGGCCTCGACCTGGTCAAGCTGCAGTTCCAAATCGCCGCCGGGCGGAGCCTGGCCGAGCTCGGCCTCGAACAGGCCCAAGTGCCGGAACCAAAGGGCTTTGCCATCGAGCTGCGCATCAACGCCGAACAGCTCGCCCCCGACGGCACGCCGCGCCCCGCCAGCGGTACCTTGACGGCTTTCGAGCCGCCGTCCGGCCCCGGTCTTCGTACCGATACCGCCGGCCACCTCGGGCACAGCATCAATGCCAACTTCGATTCCCTGCTGGCCAAGCTGATTGCCCATTCGCCCTCGCCCCACTTCGCCGACGTGGTGGCCAAGGCCTATCGCGGGCTCTGCGAGTTCCGCATCGAGGGCGTGGCCAACAATCTGGGTTTTCTGCAAAACCTGCTCCGCCACCCGGAATTCCAGGCCGCCGGCGGCCACACCGGCTTCGTCGAGGAACACCTGGAGGCGCTGGTCGATCGCTCGGCCGAGCACCAGCGGCTTTATTTCAAGCCTGCCGCGCCGGCGCCGCTGGCCGGCGCTCGCATCGACCAGAACGACCCCCTGGCGGTGCTCGACCACGGCAAGAGCCAGGGACCGGCGGCTCCGGGCCAGGTTCCGGCGGCGGCACCGGTACCGGCACCGGCGGTTTCGGGTCCCGAAAACACCGTCCCCGTCATTGCTCCCATGCAGGGCACCATCGTCAGCCTCGAGGTCGACGAGAACGGCCCGGTGCAGGCCGGCCAGGCGCTGCTGGTGATGGAATCCATGAAGATGGAGCACGTCATCGAGGCCGAGATGAGCGGCCAGGTGCGGCAGTTCGCGGTGGCGGCGGGCGATACCGTTTACGAGGGCCATCCCCTGGCCTTCATCGAGCCTGGCGAGGTCGAGGCGGCGGCGCTGGCAGAGTCGGCCGAGATCGACCTCGAAACCATCCGCCCCGATCTGGCCGAGGTACTGGAGCGCCACGAGGTAACGCTGGACCCGGCCCGCCCGGCTTCGGTGGAACGGCGGCGTAAGACCGGCCAGCGCACGGCCCGGGAGAACGTCGAAGACCTTTGCGACGAGGGCAGCTTCATGGAATACGGCGCCCTGGTCATCGCCGCCCAGCGCCAGCGCCGTTCGGTCGACGATCTGATCGCCAACACCCCGGCCGATGGTTTGATTACCGGCTTGGGCCAAGTCAACGGCCAGCATTTCGGCGATGCCGAGGCGCGCTGCGTGGTGATGTCCTATGACTACACCGTGCTGGCCGGCACCCAGGGCTTCAAGAACCATTACAAGAAGGACCGCATGTTCGAGCTGGCGGCGGATCTCGGCCTGCCGCTGGTCTTCTTCACCGAGGGCGGCGGTGGCCGGCCCGGCGACACCGACTGGCCCAGCCCGGCCGGCCTCGATTGCCTGGCCTTCAACCTCTTCGGCAAGCTCTCGGGCCAGGTGCCGCTGGTGGGCATCAACTCGGGCCGCTGCTTCGCCGGCAACGCGGCGCTGTTGGGTTGTTGCGACGTCGTTATTGCGACGCAAAACTCCTCCATCGGCATGGGTGGCCCGGCCATGATCGAGGGCGGCGGGCTGGGCGTCTTCCGGCCCGAGGAAGTGGGGCCCATGGACGTCCAGGTGGCCAATGGCGTGGTCGACATCCCGGTCGCCGACGAGGCCGAGGCGGTGGCGACGGCGAAGCAGTATCTTTCGTATTTCCAAGGCGCGTTGGCCGACTGGGAGTGCGCCGACCAGCGTCGGCTGCGCCACGTCATCCCCGAGAACCGCCTGCGCATCTACGACGTGCGCCAGGTCATCGAGCTCTTGGCCGATACCGGATCCGTGCTCAAGCTCAGGCGCCACTTCGGCCACGGCATGGTGACGGCGTTGATCCGTATCGAGGGCCGGCCCCTGGGCCTGATCGCCAACAACCCGACGCACCTGGCCGGTGCCATCGACAGCGACGGGGCCGACAAGGCGGCCCGCTTCATGCAGCTTTGCGACGCCTTCGACATCCCGCTGCTGACGCTTTGCGACACGCCCGGCATGATGGTCGGGCCCGAGGTCGAGAAGACGGCCCTGGTGCGGCACTGCTGCCGGCTTTTCGTCACCGGCGCCAATCTCAGCGTGCCCTTGTTCACCATGGTGTTGCGCAAGGGCTACGGCCTGGGCGCCCAGGCCATGGCCGGCGGCAGCTTCCGGGCACCGGCCTTCACCGTGGCCTGGCCCACCGGCGAGTTCGGCGGCATGGGCCTCGAGGGCGCGGTCAAGCTGGGCTTTCGCAAGGAGTTGGCGGCCATCGAAAACGCAGCCGAGCGCCAGGCGCTATTCGAGAAAATGGTGGCCCAGGCCTACCAGGACGGCAAGGCGCTCAACTTCGCCTCGCACTTCGAGATCGACGACGTCATCGACCCGATGGAATCGCGGCGCTGGATCGTCAACGGCCTGAAATCGGCACCACCAGCGGAAGGCGCCCGTGGCACCAAAAAGCGGCCGGCCATCGATACCTGGTAAGCAATCCCGACTTGACCATCGGGCCTTCCCTCCTAGATTCTGTCTCTGAGCCACGGCGGCCAGGCGATGGCTTGTCGGTTTCTCGATCGATCGGTCTACCTGGGCAGGGCTGTTGTCAGATTGACGTTGATCGGCTAAACGCTGGTGCCTTATCCGAGACCGTCCCGTTGATGTTCTTGATAGTCAAGCTTTTCGGGCCGGCGATACCAGCCCACCAGGTCGACGGAGCCTTGGAGCGGCGTCATGGCTGAGGACAAGGACGACGTCATCCGCAAGATGGCGGCCTTGAGGGAGGGGTTCAAGGCCGGGTTGGATGATCGCCTGCGGGATCTGGAGGCGGCCCTGGACGGGCTGACGCCGGACGGCAATGCCGATCAAACCGCCCGCACCCTGGAAACCCTGCACGGACTTTGCCACAAACTGCGAGGGGCCGCCGGTACCTTCGGTTTCGCGGCACTGTCGGAGATCGCCGGGCAACTGGACGACCTGACGAAGGCATTGCTCGACCAAGGCCGGTCGCTCGATGACGGTGAGCGGGAAGCGCTGTGGCGATTGCTCTCCTCTCTCAAGGCGGCAAGCGTCGGTCAGGAAGGCCTCTCGATCAGCGATGCGGCGGCCTGGGAAAGCCTTGTCACGGCACGTGAGGCCGACGGCGAGGTGTCGATGACCGTCATCCTGGTCGATGACGACGAAGCTTTCCTGGAGCTCGTGCGCAACCAACTGAGCCATTTCGGGTTCGATGTGCTGGCCCTTGCCGATCACGCGGAATTGCGCAACGCCGTCGCCGCCACCCCGCCGGCCGCGATGATCATCCGTCTCGAATCCGGCCGCAAGGGGTTGCGCGAAGAGGAACTCGATATCGGCGAGTTAATCGGCAACTCTCTTGCTGCCTTCGCCGGCGGGGCGGAGGGACCGGCGCTTGAATGCGATATTTCCCAAGATCTTCCGCGTCTCAGCCCCTGGACCAGGAAGAGGTGCTGAACCGCATCCGCAACATGCTGGAGGTGCGCGGGCTTTACAACGAACGCGGCCGGCAGGCCGAGATCCTCGAGGCCAAGGTGCGGATGCGCACCGTAGAGCTGGAGGAGACGCGGCTGCAGATCATTCACCGCCTGGGCCGGGCCACCGAATACCGCGACAACGAAACCGGCATGCACATCATCCGCATAAGCAAGGGCTGCCGGCTGCTGGCCCTGGCCGCCGGGCTCGACGAAGGCAGGGCCGAAATGATACTGCAGGCCAGCCCCATGCACGACGTGGGCAAGATCGGCATCCCCGACAGCATCCTGCTCAAGCCCGGGCGTCTCGACGCCCAGGAGTGGGAAATCATGCGCCGCCACCCCGAGATCGGTGCCGAAATCATTGGCCAGCACGATTCGAAGTCGATGCGGATGGCGCGCTCCATAGCGCTCAGCCACCACGAAAAGTGGGACGGCAGCGGCTATCCCAAGGGTCTCGCCGGCGGGGACATCCCCATCGAGGGCCGCATCTGCGCCCTGGCCGACGTCTTCGATGCCCTGACCTCGGAACGCCCCTACAAAAAGGCCTGGCCCATCGAGCAGGCTCGGGCTTACGTTGTCGACAACGCCGGCGTCCATTTCGATTCCGAACTGGTGCCTGTGTTCAGCCGCGTGCTGCCGGATATCCTGGCCATCCGCGACGAGTTCCACGATTAGACGGGGTTGGGTGGCATGAACCATCGCGACAAGATCATGGCCGTTTTCCGGGGCGAGACCGTCGACGCCATGCCCTGGGTGCCGCGCATCGACCTTTGGCACAACGCCAAGGTGCTGACCGGCACGCTGCCCCAGCGCTTCGCCGGCATGAGCGTCGAGGAGATCCACCGCAGCCTGGGCTGGCCGCTGCACAAGTTCATTCCCGAGTTCCAAAAGCCGGCCAGGCCCGAAGATAATTACCATCAAGGCATCGGAATATTCGATCTCAAGGAAGTCCCCTTCAGGGTCGAATTCCCCGCCGACGTGGATATCCGGGTCAACCTGGAGCACGACGAAAAGGAAGAAATGACGCACGTCGAGTACCACACGCCGGTGGGCATGGTCAGCGTGCGCCACGGCCTCACCGCCGAGATGAAGAAGGCCGGCGCCTCCATCGCCTGGGTCAAGGAACACGCCATCAAGGGGCCCGAGGACTATGCCCCGCTGGCCCACATCTTCGGCAACATGGCGGTCAAGCCGGCCTACGCGCGCTACAACGCCTGGCGCGACTTCATCGCCGGCGACGGCGTCGCCGTGGCTTTCGCTGCCGGCCTGGGCTGTACCTCGCCGCTGCACTACATCCAGAAGACCTTTCTCGACGCCACCGAATTCTACCTCCACCATCACGACCATCCGCAAAAGATGGCGGCGCTTTGCGAGGCCTTGGCCGGCTACTACGAGAAAATCATCGAGGTGCTGGCGGGCTCAGGCGCCGACGCCGTGGCCTGGTCGGCCAACGTCGACGACATGATCACCTACCCCAGCCTTTACCAGGAATACTTTTTGCCCTGGTGCCACAAGGCCTCCGACCGTCTCAGGCCAGAAGGCATCATCATGGTCATCCACCCCGACGGCGAGAACCAGGGCCTGATGGACCTGGTGGCCGCCAGCCGCATGGACGTGGCCGATGCGGTGACGCCCTGGCCCATGACCAAGGTGCGCATCGGGGACTATTACGACCAGTGGTGCCGGCCCGGGCACTTGACCATCCACGGCGGCATCCCGGAGATGCTGTTGCTGGAGGAATCCTCGACCTGGGAAGAGCTCGAGAGCTACATGGACGGATTTTTCCAGGCCGTAGCGCCGGGCCACCACTTCGTTGCCTCGATCGGCGACACCACGCCACCCAATGCCGATTTCTCACGCCTCGAATACATCGGCGAACGCATCGCCCGTGAGGGCAGCCTCCCGCTCAGGGCCGGCGACTTCCAGCCGCTCGGCGAGGCCGACATGGCCGCCGCCGCCCGGGCCACGGAACCGGCCGCGGTGCCCGAGGTGGAAGAAGCCTACCAGCGCATCACCAACGACGTGCTGGAGGGCGACGAGGAAGCCGTGCTGGTGCACGCCCGCGAGTTGCTCGACCAGGGCTTCGAGGCTGGCGATATCCTCAACAAGGGCATGCTGCCGGCCATGGACGTGATCGGCAGCCGCTTCAGCGACGGCACCGTGTTCATCCCCGAGGTGCTGCTCTCGGCCCGGGCCATGAACCAGGGCCTGGAGCTTTTGGAGCCCCACCTGGTGGGTGAAAGCGGGGGTCCGGGCAAGATCGTCATCGGCACGGTGAACGGCGATCTCCACGACATCGGCAAGAACATGGTGGTCAGCATGCTCAAGGGCGTGGGCTTCAAGGTGGTAGATCTGGGTGCCAACGTCGAGGTCGTCGAATTCGTCGAGGCGGTGCGCGACGAGCAACCCGACGTGCTGGGTCTGTCGGCGCTGCTCACCACCACCATGCCGCAGATCCGAGAGGTTATCGAGGGACTGGAGCATTCGCAGCTCAGGCGTAGCGTCAAGGTCATCATCGGTGGGGCGCCGGTGAACCAGAAGTTCGCCGACGACGCCGGCGCCGACGGCTACGCCCAGGACGCCGGCGAGGCCGTGACGCTGACCAAGAGGTTGCTGCTGGTTTAGCCGGGCCGCGCCGGTCAAACCGGGGATTTTCCCAGGCCGCGGCTGGCGGAACTCAGGCTAATCAGGTCGGCAATATCTTCCCCGACCGGCACCTACGTTGCCTTGCCAAGGCCCCGTTCGGACCCTTCCGGGGCTCTGGGCAAATTCGCTTCATCTTTGATAACCCATTGAAATATAGCCGTTTTTTTCGTCCGTGTAGCGCCCGTCACAGTGCTTGGCACAGTGCTTGCGAAGTCATCGGCAGATCGGAATGTGGCGCCCCGAACGGGCGCGTAACCCAGAGCCAAGAAGCGCGCCTCGAAGGGGCGCCACCAGGCTAGAACCGAGGTACTGACCGATGGCTATGTCAGTGAATACCAATGCCGGCGCCATGATTGCGCTGCAAAACTTGAGCAAGACCAACAAGGGTCTCGAAACCACGCAGTTGCGCGTCACCACCGGCCTCAAGGTAAATGGGCCCAAGGACGACGCCGCGACCTTCGCCATTGCCCAGAACATGCGCGGCGACATCGCCGGCATGCAAGCCGTCAAATTGGCCCTATCCATGGGCGAAGCCACGGTCAACGTGGCCATCTCGGCGGGCAAGGCGGTTTCCGACCTCTTGATCGAGATGAAGGCCAAGGTGGTGCAGGCCAACCAGGCCGGCTTGGACACCGATTCCATGACGGCGCTGAACAACGAATTCACCTCGCTCAGAGCCCAGCTCGACACCGTCGTGCTGAGCGCCGAGTTCAACGGCAAGAACCTGATCACCTCGGGCGCCACGGCGCTGGCCGTGCTCAGCACCGTCGAGGGCTCGACGATTGCCGTGTCGCAACAGATCATCGATGCCACCACGCTTGACGTGCAAAGCTCGAGCCTGACCGACACCACCGACGCCGGTACGGCGCTGACCCAAATCGACACGGCCATGGTGACGGTCTCGAACGCGCTGGCTTCGCTGGGCTCCTCGGCCAAACGGGTCGAGATCCAGGGCGAGTTCATGGTCCAGCTCGTCGACATCCTCAAGCAGGGCGTGGGCAATCTGGTCGATGCCGACCTGGCCGAGGAAAGCGCCAACCTGCAGTCGCTGCAGATCAAGCAACAGCTCGGCGTCCAGGCCTTGTCGATCGCCAACGCCGGACCGCAGTCGATCCTCCGGCTCTTCACCTAGTTCCGTATTCCCCGCCTACCCCTCCCCTGGGCCCCGCTTTGCGGGGCTTTTTTTTGCCTGCTATGCGATTTCTCTGAACAACGCTTGATTATCGAGTGATATTCGAATAGGTTGGCCCGAAAGGCCGCCAAGGGGGGCTCGCCATGCTGTCGCCGTTCAGCGAAGAGCACGACATTTTCCGCCATTCGTTACGCAGCTTCGTGGCCCGCGAGATCACGCCCAACGTACTCGACTGGGAGGCGGCCGGCCAGGTGCCGCGAAGCTATTTCGAACAACTCGGCGAGCTCGGTTTCCTGGGTCTGGCGCTCAGTCCTGACTATGGCGGCGGCGGCCAGGATTTCTGGTACACCACCATTTTCCTCGAGGAGATGATGCGCTGCGGCTCGATCGGCGTGGCGGTCAGCGCCATGGCGCACGCCGAGTTCGCCACCAAGGTGATCGACGCCGGCGGCTCGCCGGAGTTGCGCGAGAGCTACGTGCGGCCGGCGGCGGCGGGCCAACTGGTGGGCGCGCTGGGGGTCACCGAACCGGGTGCCGGCTCCGACGTGGCGGCGCTCGCCACCCGGGCCGAGCGCGACGGCGGCGAGTGGCTGATCAACGGCTCCAAGATCTTCATCTCCAACGGCTCCATCGCCGACTTCGTCACCACCGCCTGTCGCACCGGCGGTGCCGGCAGCGGCGGCATCTCGCTGATCGTGGTGCCCACCCAGACGCCCGGCTTCCGCACCGGGCGGCGGTTGCGGAAGCTGGGTACCCACGCCGCCGACACGGCCGAACTCTTCTTCGAGGACTGCCGGGTGCCGGGCGGCAACCTGGTGGGCGAGGAAAACCGGGGCTTTAGGCTGATCATGCAGGGCTTCGAGGGCGAACGCTTGGTTATCGCCGTGATGGCCACGGCCCAGATGCGCCTGATGTGGGAAGAGGCCCGGCGTTATGGCCATGAGCGCCACGCCTTCGGGCGTTCGCTCTTGGGCTTCCAGGTCTGGCGCCACCGCCTGGCCGACGTGCGCACCAAGATCGAGGCGGCCCACGAGTGCGCCCAGATCTTCGGCGGCATGGGCTACATGGAGGAAAGCCTGATCGCGCGGCTGCACCGCGATACCTTGGCTTTCACGGTGGGCGCCGGCACTTCCGAGATGATGCGCGAGATCATCGCCAGCTCCTGTGGCCTGACGGGCCAGGCAGCATGAACCAGTCGTCGCCCTTTGAAGTCGTGGTCGCCGGCCTGGGCCAGACCGGGCCTTCGCCCGCCGACGGCCGCTCGATCGCCGAGATGGTGTTGCCGGCGGTACAGGCGGCGCTGGCCGATGCCGATCTCGGCTACGACGACATCGACGCCGTGGTGACGGCCTCGGTCGACCTCTTCGACGGCCTCACGGCCTCCAATATCGCCATCACCGAGGTCGTCGGCGCGGTCATGAAGCCCGAGACGCGCATCGCCGGCGACGGTCTGGCGGCGGCGCTGCACGCGGCCTGCCAGATCCGCGCCGGAGCCTATGAGGTGGTCCTGGTGGTGGCCCACGCCAAGCCCTCGATGGCCGACTTCCAGGACCTCAGCCAATGGGCCCTGGATCCCATCTTTCTGCAGCCCTTGGGCCTCGACTTTTTGGCCTGTGCCGGGTTGCAGGCCTCGGTCATGGCGGCCGCCGACCCCGAGGCCCCGGAGCGCTGGGCCGAGACCGCGGCACGCCGGCTGAATGCCGCCGACGGACAAAAAAAGCCTGCGACGGCGGCTGATGTTCTGGATTCGCCGCTGGTCGCCGCCCCCCTGCGCGCCGGCATGTGCGCGCCGCTGGCCGATGGCGCCGTTGCCGTGCTGCTGCGCGCCGGCGGCCCCGGTCCCCGGCTTGCCGGGCTGGGCCACGACCTCGATGTCCATCTGCCCGGCGACCGCGACCCGGCGGCCTGGCCGGGCCTGACGCGGGCCCTGGCGCGAGCCCTGAAAAGCGCCGGCCTGGCGGCCTCGGACCGCGCCTTCGATCTGGCCGAGCCTTCGTGCCTCTATGCCCACGAGGAGGAGCTTTTCATCGGCGCCACGGGGCTCGAGCCCAAGACCGAAATCTCGCCCGGCGGCGGCCTCTTCGGCGGGGCCGTACCGGTGGCGGCGGGGCTGGCGCGGCTGCTGGCGGCGGCCCAGCGCCTGCGCGCCGACCCCGCTTGTCGGCGCGCCCTGGTGCAGGGCAGTTGGGGCCCCGCCGGCCAGGGCCAGGTGGTGGCCATCATCAAGGCCGGGCCATGACGGAAGTCGCCGTCATCGGCAGCGGCCAGACCGACCACGGGCGCAAGCGCGACGACGTCTCGCAGCCCGAACTGGTGCGCCAGGCGGTGGCGCTGGCCCTGGCCGATGCCGCCATCGAGCCCGAGCGCCTGGACGCCGTGGTGATCTCCAACATGGAGCTCTTCGAGGGCCGGGCGCTACCTGAACTGTGGCTCGGCGAAGGCGCGTATGCCGCCCGCAAGCCCTGTTTGAAAGTCGCTACCGGCGGCACCTCGGGCACTTCGTCGTGCATCGCCGGCTATCACCAGGTGGCCTCGGGACTGTTCGACGTGGTGCTGGTGGTGGGCTTCGAGAAACATTCCGAAGGTCATACCCAGACCGGCATGGCGCTGACCGATCCCTTCTGGGACCGGGCCGTGGCGGCCGGCGCGCTGGGCAACTTCGCGCTTTCGATCTCGCAGTACATGGCCGAGCGCGGCGTGACCCAGGAACAGGCGGCCCGGGTTGCCGTCAAGGCCAGGCGGAACGCAGCGCGCAACCCCCATGCCCACCTGCAGATGCCCGATATTACCGTCGAAGAGGTCTTGGCCTCGAAGCTGCTGGCCCATCCCGTACACCTGCTGGACATGTGTCCCCAATCCGACGGCGCCGCCGCCATCGTGCTGGCCGGCGGCCAGACGGCGCGCCGGCTGTGCCCCCGTCCAGCCTGGATCAAGGCCGCCGAGACACGCCACGAACAGCCCTTCATCGGCGACATCGACCGCCGCCTGGCCAGCATGCGCACGCTGCGCGAGGCGGCCCGCTCGACCTACGCCAAGGCGGGGATCGCGGATCCGCTACGGGACCTGGACGTGGCCGAGATCTACGAGCCCGTAAGTTACGCCGAACTGGCCTGGTACGAGGCCCTGGGATTCTGTGCCGATGGCGAGGCCGGGCGCCTGATCGACGAAGGCGTGACGGAAATGGACGGGACCTTGCCGGTCAATCCCTCGGGCGGCGTCTTGTCGGCCAATCCTGTTGGCGCCTCGGGCGTCATCCGCGTCGCCGAGGCGGCCAAGCAGGTGCTGGGCCGGGCCGGCGAGCACCAGGTGGCGGGAGTCGAGACGGCGCTGGCCACCGGCTACGGCGTCTACGCCTGGGCCGACGCCCTGGTGCTGGGGGCGACGCCATGAACGAACGCATCAGCATCACCATCGAGATGGCCCAGAGCTGGGGCTACGCCTCGGGCGCCGCCATGGAGCGCTTCAGTGCCGGGCTTCGCGAGCGCCGCATCGAGGCGCTCAAATGCTCGGGCTGCGGCCGGCGTTATCTGCCGCCCCGGCCCTTCTGCGGCAACTGCCACCTGGAGCTGGACGACTGGGTGGCGGTGGCCGACGAGGGCAGCCTGGAGGCCTGGACCGTGGTCAACCTGCCCATGCTCGACGGCCGCACCGGCGAGATGCGCGAGGCGCCCTACGGCATGGGCCTGATCCGCCTCGACGGTGCCGACACCACGTTGAATCATTATCTCGATGTGGCCGATCCCGAGCACTTGGCCATCGGGCTTCGTGTCCAGGCGGTGTGGCGTGACGAGCTGCGTGGCGCCATGGACGACATCCTGCATTTCCGGGTGCTGACGGAGGGGCCATGATCCGCCACGAGAGCATCAATATTCCTTTCAACTATGCCGCCGGCCAGGCCGGCAGCGCCGTCTTGCTGGCCTTGCGTGACGAGGGCCGGATTTTGGCTGCGCGCTGCACCGCCTGCGACCGCGTCTCGGCTCCGGCCCGAGCCTTCTGCCCGGCCTGCGGCAGCGGCCATGTGGAATATGTCGAAGTTGGCCCGGGCGGCGAGCTCTTGGCCTGGACCGAACGCCCCGGCAAGGGGATGTTCGGTCTGGTCAAGCTCGACGGCGCCTCCTCGGCCGTGCTGCACCGCCTGTTGTGCAGCCCGGAGGAGGCGGTCGTCGGCCGCCGCTTCGAGGCCCGATTCGCCACGGAACGCCGGGGCCACATCCTCGATATCGAGGGCTTCATTCCGGAGCAGGGCGAATGACCATCCGTAGCGAACGCGAGGGCCCGGTGCTGATCGTCACCATGGACCGGCCCGAGGCCCGCAACGCGCTGAGCCTGGCCATGCGCGAGGCCCTGATCGAGACCTGGCGGGATTTCCGCGACGATTCCGAACTCCGCGTCGCCATCCTCACCGGGGCCGGCGAAAAGTCGTTCTGCGCCGGCGCCGACCTCAAGGAAATCGGCGCCCATTATGCCGCCATGAGCCCCATCGAACGGCGCGAGCGCGGCGAGCGTGAGCCCGGCTTCGGCGGCCTGACGCGAAACCTGGACGTGGGCAAGCCGGTGATCGCCGCCATCAACGGCCACTGCCTGGCCGGCGGCCTGGAACTGGCGCTGGCCTCGGACATCCGCATCGCCGCCGAACACGCAACCTTCGGGCTGACGGAGGTGCGTTGGGGCCTGCTGCCGGGGGGCGGCGGCACGCAACGATTGCCGCGCCTGGTGCCGCTGGGCCTGGCGCTCGAGGTGCTGCTCACGGCCCAGCCCATCGACGCCGGCCGGGCTTTGGCCGCCGGCCTGGTCAACCAGGTGGTAGCGGCCGACAAGCTGCTTGAAGCGGCCCGCGAAATGGCCGGCCACATCGCCGCCAACGCGCCGCTGGCGGTGCAGGCGGTGCGGGCGGCGGCGCTTCGGGGGCTGCATCTTTCGCTCGATGACGGGCTGCGGCTGGAGCAGTTCTACGCCGAGCCCTTGCGCCAGAGCGAGGACGTCCAGGAGGGCTTGAAGGCCTTCGCCGAGAAGCGCCCGCCCCGCTTCGTGGGAAAATAGAGATCGGGAGACAAAATCATGTCGTACGAAGACATCACGACCCACCAGGAAGGCCCCATCCTGCGCCTGACGCTGAACCGGCCGGCCAAACTGAACGCCATCAGCAGGGCCATGCTGCGCGAGATCCGCGAGGCCGTGACGGCCGCCGCCGAGGATCCGGAAAGCCGCGTCGTGTTGCTCGATTCGGCCTCCGACCGGGCCTTCTGCGCCGGCATCGACGTGGCCTACGTCAAGGACCTCGACGCCTTCGGCACGCGCCAGGTGGGGCGCGAGCTGCACAGCACCTTCTATCACCTGCGCACCACCGAGATTCCCGTGGTTTGCGTCATCGACGGGCTCTGCCTCGGCGCCGGGCTGGAGATGGCACTGAGCTGCGACTTCATGATCTGCTCGGACCGCGCCACTTTCGGCCTGCCCAACATCCACCGCGGCATCCCGGCCATCGTCGAGGCGGCGCTGCTGCCCATCGCCGTGGGTCTTCAGGGCGCGCGCGAGCTTTGTTATCTGGGCGAGAACTGGAACGCCGACAGGGCGCTGCTGCGCGGCCTGGTCAACAAGGTCGTGGCACCCCAGGAACTCGCCGCCGAAGCCGAGGCGCTGTGCCTCAAGCTTGCCGACAAGAGCCCGCTGGCGCTGGGCACGCAGAAGGAAATCATCCACGCCTGGATGACCACCGACGTCGAGGCGGCCATCGAGTTCTCCATCAACACGGTGGTGCTGAACTGGCTCACTGACGACCAGAAAGAAGGCATGGGGTCGTTCCTGGAGGGCCGCGAAGCCACCTTCAAGGGTACCTGAGCATGGCCTCCGACCGAACCATCATCACCTGCGCCCTGACCGGCGCCCAGCAGGGCAAGGCCGCCAACCCGGCGCTGCCCGAACAGCCCGACGAGATCATCGCCCAGGGCCTCGAGGCCTGGCGCGCCGGGGCGGCGATCCTGCACCTGCACGCGCGTGACGAAAACGGCAAGGCGAGCGGCGAACCAGCAATCTTTCGGCAAATCACCGAGGGCCTCAGGGAAGCCGGCTGCGACGCGATCTTGAACCTTTCCACGGGCGGAGCCGTGGCCGGCCTGAGCATCGAACAGCGCCTCGCCGTGGTGCCCGAGCTGAAACCCGAGATCGCCTCGTTTTCGGTCGGCGGCGGCTCCATGCTGGGGCGCTGGGACGAGAGCGCCGGAGAATGGATTAACGACCGCTTCGTGACGCTGTTTTCCAGCCATGCCGAACTGGAGCGCGTGGCCCGGCTGTTTAAGGACAACGGCACCCGGCCCGAGCTCGAGGTCTACCACTCCGGCATGCTCAACAACATCGCCGCCCTCGATGCCCGCGGGGTCTTGCAAAAGCCCTTGCTGGTCAACCTGGTCACCGGCATCCCCGGCGAATGCAACCCGGGCACGGTGCGCAATCTGCTCTATCTCGTCGACCACCTGCCACCGGGAAGCTGCTGGCTGGTAGCGGCCATCGGCGCGCGCAACCACTACCGTCTGCTGGGCGCCGTGGTGGCCATGGGCGGTCACGTGCGCGTCGGCCTGGAGGACAATCTTTACCTCGAGCGCGGCCGCCTGGCGGCCTCCAACGGCGAGATCGTCGAGAAGGCGGTTCGCATCCTGCACGACTTGGGCGGCGAGCCGGCCAGCCCAACGGATGCTCGCCAGATTCTCGAGCTCAAGGGGGGCCAACGATAATGGCTTCGGATCGCCTCGCCATCGACGCCTGGGCCACGCTGATCACGCCCGAGGGCGCCACGCGCTGGCCCGAGGACTACCTGCGCATCTTCCGAAAATACAAGTCGCCGCGCATCCAGTTCGAGGGCCAGACCATCGCCGAGATGGTGGCCGACATGGACGCCTCCAACATCGACCGCTGCATCCTCTCGGCCTTCTACCACAAGGACCTGGCGGTGATTTCCAACGACGAGGTGGCGGAATTCGTGCGCCAGTATCCCGACCGCTTCGTCGGTGCCGGGACGGTCAACGTAATGCGCAAGCCCATGGACGTGGCGCGTGAGATCGAACGCCAGGTGAATGATCTCGGCATGTGCGCCATCCGCCTCGAGCCCTACATGTACGGCGACAGCACCCAAGGCCTGGCCCCCACCGACAAGCACTACTGGCCGGTCTACGTCAAATGCGTGGAACTCGGCGTGCCGGTCTGCATCCAGGTCGGCCACACCGGGCCGACGCTGCCTTCGGAATGCGGCCGGCCCATCCATCTCGACGAGGTGGCGCTGGCTTTTCCCGAGCTCAAGATCGTGGGCTGCCACCTGGGCCAGCCCTGGCACGACGAGATGATGATCCTGGCCTGGAAGCACGACAACATCTTCATCGAGACCTCGGCCCGCCTGCCCAAGCACTGGCCGCCCTCGTTCGTCGAGTTCGTCCAGGGCCGCGGCCAGGACAAGGTGATCTGGGCCATCGACTACCCGCTGCTGCCCTTTGCCCGAACCCTCGACGAGCTCGAGCCGCTGGGGCTGCCCGACGGCATCTACCGCAAGCTGGTGCGCGACAACGCCGCCAGCGTGTTCAACATCGATCTTGGATCCCCATCCGCATAGGTGAAACTCATGACCCGCGAACGCATCGCCATCGACGCCTGGGCGTCTTATGTCAGCCCCGAAGGCGCCAAGCTGTGGCCCGCCGATTACCTGCACATCTTCAAGAAGTACAACTCGCCCCGCATCATCTACGAAGGCCAGCCCTTCGAGGCCATGATCACCGAGATGGACGCCGCCGGGGTCGACCGCTGCATCCTTTCGGCCTTCTACCACAAGGACACGGCCGTCATTTCCAACGATGATGTGGCGGCTTTCGTGGAAAAATACCCCGACCGCTTCACCGGCGCCGGCACCGTCAACATTCTGCAAAAGCCCATGGACGTGGCGCGCGAATGCGAACGCCTGGTGAATGATCTGAAGATGTGCGCCATCCGCCTCGAGCCCTACATGTACGGCGACGGCACCCAAGGCCTGGCGCCCACCGACAAGCATTACTGGCCGGTCTATATGAAATGCGTCGAGCTCGGCGTGCCGGTTTGCATCCAGGTCGGTCACACCGGGCCGACGCTGCCTTCGGAATGCGGCCGGCCGATCTATCTCGACGAGGTGGCGCTGGCTTTTCCCGAACTCAAGATCGTGGGCTGCCACCTGGGCCAGCCCTGGCACGAGGAGATGATGATCCTGGCCTGGAAGCACGACAACATCTACATCGAGACCTCGGCCCGCACGCCCAAGCACTGGCCGTCCTCGTTCGTCGACTTCGTCAAGGGCCGGGGCCGCGAGAAAGTGCTGTGGGCCACCGACTATCCGCTGCTCAACTTCGAACGCACCTTGGCCGAACTCGAGGTCATGGACCTGGGCGAGGACGTCTTTCGCAAGATCGTGCGCCAGAACGCCATCAAGGTCTTCGGCCTCGAAGGCCTGGACTAGGGACCATGCCCCGCGTCGCCGCACCCCCTCCCCAACCCTCCCCCAGCATTGGTTTTGTGGGGGAGGGGGCTAAAGGGCCGGGTGTTGCTACCTCCCGCCCCCGGGACGCTAAGGCGTGCACACATCTTCGAGTGCCCAGCCTTATAAAGCATGGAGAATTGACCACAGAGGCACAGAGGCACAGAGAGAGTTTTCAGAGTGCGCCGCGCCAGAGCCTTCCTAAGCCCCCGCTTCTCCACGGGTCTCAGCCGCTTCACCAGAGATTACCTTGCCGAGGCAGGCGCCAGGAAGCCTCCTTGGCGATAACGCCGACCGGCGGCCGGCGCGGTCAGCCTCTTGGCAAATCTCTGTGTCTCTGTGCCTCTGTGGTGAAACTACCTGACCGTCCCACAGCCCAACTGGTGCGAGGCATAGCGGCAACGTCGATAACACGATGTGTGCATGTCTTGGCCCTGGGGCGGGATAGGAAGGGGGAATGACGAATGGGAAAGGAGCCGGCAAAATGTCCGAGACCCTGCTGATCGACAAAACCGACGGCGTGGCGACGCTGACGCTGAACCGGCCCGACCGTCTCAACACCATAAACTTCGAGATGCTCGAGGCGCTGATCAAAGCGCTCGACGACATGGCGGCCGACGAGGCGGTGCGCACGGTGGTGTTGACGGGCAGCGGCGATACCGTTTGTGCCGGTGCCGACATCGACCGCGAGGACCAAAGCGCCGACCGCGGCCGCCTGGAGTGGCAGGATATCGTCGAGCGCTACCTGCACCCGGTCACCCAGATCGTGGGGCTTTGGAAACCCGTCATCACGGTCTGCAAAGGCAACGTCTTCGGCGGCGGCATGGGGCTGGCCATGGCGTCGGACTTGCGTATCGCATCGGACGATTCGCGCTATTGCGCGCCCTTCATCAAGCTGGCGCTGACCGGCTGCGACATGTCGACGGGATATTTCCTGCCCCGCCTGGTGGGCCTGGGCCGGGCCACCGAGATGATGATGACGGGCCGCGTGGTGGAGGCCGTTGAAGCCGGCCGCTCGGGCCTGGTGACCGAGGTGGTGCCCCGGGCAGAACTCGACGGGCGGGTGGCGGAACTGGCTCGCGCTTTCGCCGAGGGGCCGCCGCGGGCCTTGGCCATGACCAAGCAGGGCATCCGCCGCTCGCTCGATCGTGACATGGCGGCCGAGTTCGATTACGAGCTCTATTCCCAGGTGCAACTGCTGCAAGGCGACGATTTCCAGGAAGGCGTCGCCGCCTTCTTCGAGAAGCGACCGCCGAATTTCACCGGACGCTAGGAAAAAAACTGCCATGAGCGATGACCTGTTGAGCCCCGAGGAGTTGCAGTTCCGCGACAGCGTACACAGCTTCGTCGAGCGCGAGATCGTGCCCAACGCCACCAAGTGGGACCTTGGCGAGCGCTACCCGCGCGAGCTCTTCCCGGTGTTCGCCGACCTGGGCTGGATGGGCGTTGCCGTGCCCGAGGAGTTCGGTGGCTCGGGCGGCGGCTCGGTGCTCTACGCCATCCTTTGCCGCGAGTTGGCACGGGGCTCGGCGGCCATTGCGCTCGGCCTTTACGTCCATACCGCGCTGGCCATTCCGGGCATTTATCTTCTGGGCAATGACGAACAGCGCAAACGCTGGCTGCCGGCCGCCCTGAAGGGCGAGAAGATCGGTTGCTGGGCCTACGCCGAAGCGGGTTCCGGCAGCGACGTCTCGGCCGTCTCGACACGCGCCCGCGAGGACGGCAACGGCTGGGTGTTACAGGGCTCGAAGCTTTACATCACCAACGCCACTTTTGCCGATTTCATGATCGTGGTGGCCTCGACCAATCCCGAACAGGGACTCAAGGGCCTCTCGATGTTCATCGTCGAGGCCGACAACCCCGGTGTCAGCGTCGGCGCGCCCATGAACAAGCTGGGCATGGGTGCATCGGAAATGGGCGAGATCGTGCTCGATGATTGCCGCCTGCCGGCCGATGCCCTGCTGGGCCCCGCAGAGGGCGGCTTCATCAAGGCACTGAAGGTGCTGGTGCTGGGCCGCATCGCGGCCTCGGGCTTCAGCGTCGGCCTGGGCCGGGCGGCCCTGGAGGAAGCCACCGGCTATACCCGCCAGCGCGTCCAGTTCGGCAAGCCCCTGGTGGCCCAGCAGTTCATCCGCTTCACCCTGGCCGAGATGGCCACCCGCCTCGAGGCGGCCTGGCAGATGACGCTGCACGCGGCCCGCCTGGTCGATGCCGGCAAGCCCTTCGATCGCGAGGCCTCGATGGCCAAGCTGTTTGCCTCCGAGACCTCGACCTGGGCCTGCGAGCGCACCATGCAGCTCTGTGGCGCCCAGGGTTTCATGCGCGAGAGCAATGCCCAGCGCTTCTACCGCGACTGCAAGGTCAACGAGCTGGGTGAGGGTACCAGCGAGATCCAGCGCGAAAATATCTTTAGGGCTTTGGAGTCTTAGGGTGGGAGTCCAAGAACGCCGCCAGCGCGAACGCGAGGCCCGGCGGGGATCGGTGCTCGACGCCACCCGGGCGCTGGTGCTGGAGCGCGGCTTCAACGGCACCACCACGAAGCAGATCGCGGCGCGTTGCGAGCTATCAGAAGCGACGCTGTTCTTTTATTTCCAGAACAAGGACGAGATTTTTCTTTCCCTCTTGTTCGAGGGCATCGAATACACCGGCCGCTTCCTCGACGAGCTGGTCGCCGCCGAGCTCGAACCGCGCCAGAAGCTCGAGCGCCTGTGGCACTTCTATTCCGAGATCAACGACGAGCATCCCGAATACGTCCACCTGTTCGGCTACCTGGCCCGGCCTCAGGCCACGAAGCAGGTGACCGACGAGGTGCGCCACGAGATCGCGCGCCGCACCGGCGACAACTTCCGCCGCCTGGCCGCCATCTTCGCCGAGACCGTGGGCCAGCACCGGGCCCGCCTGGTGGCCGACTTGATGTGGGGCAGCTTCATCGGCCTGATGACGCTGAAGGATACGCGTGGCAACCTGGGCGCGCCGGTGCATCCCAACCCGGCCGAGCTCAAGGCCGCCTTCGAGATCCTCATGGACGGTATCGGCCAAACGCTCGACCAGGGAGAAGCCGAATGACCACCATGCTGGCGGCCCGCCTGCACGAGGCGGGAAAACCGCTACAGATCGACGAGGTGGCGGTGCCCGAGCCGGCGGCCGGCGAGGTTCTGGTCAAGGTCAAGGCCTGCGGCCTTTGCGGCACCGACATTCACCTGGCCATCGTCGGCGACCTGCCGGTGAGCTACACGCCGATCACGCTGGGCCACGAGAGCGCCGGCTCTGTGGCGGCACTGGGCCCGGGCGTCGAGGACTTCTTCGCCGAAGGGGACCGTGTGGCGCTCTATCCCTCGGCCTCATGCGGGCGCTGCCGATATTGCCTGGGCGGGCGGGAATCGCTTTGCGCCGCCAGCCAAGTCTACGGCATGGCCCGCGAGGGTGGCCTGGCCGAATACATCACGGCGCCGGCCCGGTCGCTGCTGAGATTGCCGGCCGCCGTGCCCTTCGACGTCGGCGCCGTGGTTACCGACGGCATCGCCACGCCCTTCCACGCGCTGCGCGCCCGCGGCCGGCTGCAACCGGGCGAGACGGTCGGCGTCTTCGGCTGCGGCGGCCTGGGCACCCACGCCATCCAGTTCGCCCGCCTGATGGGGGCGGCCGGTATCATAGCTGTCGACATCGACGGCCCGGCGCGGGAGCGCGCCCTGGAGCTCGGCGCCGATCTGGCCCTCGATCCCGGCGACGACGGCGCGGCCAAGCAGATCCGCCGCCAACTGGGCCGCGGCCTCGACCTGGCGCTTGAATTCGTGGGCCGCGCCGACACCGTCGAATTGGCGCTACGCTGCCTCGACAAGGCCGGCCGCCTGGTCGTCGTCGGCGTCGGCATGGAGCGGCCCAAGCTTCCGCCACTGGCCGCCTTCGTCGGCCTCGAGCAGGCCGTGCTGGGCTCCTTCGGCATGGACCGGGCCGACATCGAGGACATTTATTCCTTGATCGTGGCCGGTCGTATCGATCTTTCCGAATCGGTTTCGGCGCGATACCCGTTGGCCGAGGCAGACGCGGCGCTCAAACGCCTGGCCAGCAAGGAGGCCGGCGTCGTGCGGGTTGTGGTCGAGCCTTGATCCCGGGCGGCTGGCGCTCTGCACTGCTGCTGCCCCTGGTGCTCTCGGCCGGGAACGCCGAGGCAAAAATGGACGGCGAGGTAGCGGCCAAGGCACTGGACCGCGATACCCGCTGCGCCATCGGCCGCGGACGGCGTTGCGGCAACGAGTTGGCTATTCAGCGGGGGCTTTTCGAGACCGGCCTCAGGCCGATTTTCCCCGCCGACCTGAGCTGCCGCGACATCGACGAACAGTGGGCCATTTCCTACACCGCCAAGCGCGGCCGCGAGGCCTACCACGGCGGCATCGACATGCCGGCACCCTGGGGCACGCCGATCATCGCCGCCGCCGCCGGCCGGGTGGTGGGCAAGTACCGCGGCAAAAACAGCTACCGCGGCATCGAGATCGTGCTGCGCCATAGCCCCGAGCAGACGGGTTTGCCGTTCTGGATCTACACCCAGTACACGCATTTTTCCCAGATGCCGAAACTTGAGGTCGGCCAGCGCGTGACGCTCGGCGAAGTCCTCGGCCCGACGGGCAACAGCGGGCGCGGCCGGACGCCCAACGTGCAAAACCCCAGGCGCCGACCGGCCATTCATTTCGCGGTCTTCTATAGCCGGAGCTCCAAATACGTGGCGCGCAAAAACAAGATCATCCCCCTCGATGGCCGCTGGATGGATCCCAACGCACTCTTTCGCAAGACCCCGCCGTTCGATTCCCGAGCCATGAAGGCGCTGCCGGCGACCGAGAAAAAGGTGCCGATTGCGGTCATGCTCGACGACGGCGAGATCATCCCCGCCGGCAGCAGGATCGTCTGGCCCTATTTGTGCTCGCGCCGGTGAGTTTCCGCTGACGCTTGGCTGCGAAGTTAAGAAACTGGGGTAGAAACCAAGAAAGTGGGGGTCAGAGTCGGTTTTCAAGAAAAACTGACTCTAAAACTGAACTCTGACCCCAGTTTTTTGCGGCTACGCTGGGGGCCTGGGCGCCGGGAATGCAGAACGCGAGGGAGAGCGGGCCAATGAGACCTGAACGGACGATGCTCGTCAGCGGCGCCTCGCGCGGCATCGGCGCGGCGACGGCGCGGCTGGCGGCGCGCAAGGGCTGGGCGGTTGCGCTCAACTACCGATCACAGCGCCAAGAAGCCGAGGCGCTGGTCAGGGAAATCGAGGCCGCCGGCGGCGTCGCTGCAGCCATCCCTGCCGATCTCGGCGCCGAAGCCGAGATCGTGGCCATGTTCGAGGCCGCCGACCGGCTGCTGCCGCCGTTGGGCTGTCTCGTCAACAACGCCGCCCGGGCCGCGCCCCATCGCATGCGGCTGGTGGAGATGGAGGCGGGCGAGATCGAACAGCTGCTGGCGGTAAATGTGACCGGGGCGATGATCGCCTGCCGCGAGGCGGTGCGGCGGATGTCCACCGCCAGCGGTGGGCGCGGCGGCTCGGTGGTCAACGTATCCTCGCTGGCGGCCAAGCACGGGGCGCCTTCGCTCTATCTCCACTACGCCGCCTCGAAGGGCGCCATGGACACCTTCACCTGGGGCCTGGCGCGCGAGGTGGCCGGCGAAGGCGTGCGTGTCAACGCGGTGCGCCCCGGCCTGATCGACACCGAGATTCACGCCCGCGCCGGCATGCCAGGAAGGATCGAGAAAGTCGGCCCGAAACTGCCGATGGGCCGCGCCGGCAGCGCCGAGGAGGTGGCGCAGGCGGTAATCTGGCTAGCCTCCGACGACGCCTCATATGTCACCGGCGCGCTTTTGGATGTGGGCGGCGGCGCCTGATTCGCCTCAGTTCAATTGCTTAGGCAGCCAGGTCGCCACTTCCGGCACGGCGATCAGCAGCGCCAGCACCAGAAGCTCGATGAGCACGAAAGGCAGGGCCGAGCGCACCACCTGGCCCAGCGTGACTTCGAAGGGTGCCACCCCCTTCATGACGTAGAGCAAGAGCCCAAAGGGCGGCGTCAGCAGGCTGATCTCCATGGTGATCAGCATCAGTACCATCAGCCAGATGACGTCGATGTGGAAGATGACCTGCAGCGAATTCGAACTCATCAGGAAGAAGGGCAGCGTCAGCAGCAGCATGCTGACCTGGTCCATGAAGGCGCCGAGGAAAAGCAGCACCCCCATCATGATGATGACCACCATCAGCGGTGTCAGGTCGAGCGAAGTGACCTGGCGCAACAGGCCGTCGGTGGCGCCCGAGTTCGATAGCGCCTGACTGAAGACCAGCGAGCCGGCGATGATGAACAAAATCATGGTGTTGATCTTGGCGGTCTCGCGCAGCGAGATGGCGATGGCGCGCCAGGTGAAGTCGGCCCCGTCGATGCCGGAGATCCGGATAATGTTCTTAAAGAGGCGGAAGAAATAACAGGCCCCCAGCGAGGCCAGGCAGCCCAGCGCCGCCGCCTCGGTGGGCGCCGCGATCTTGAAGAAGATGGAGCCCACGACGACCACGAAGATGACGAAAAGCGGCAGGATATAGACCAGGAACGGCAGCACCCGGTTGATGCGGCGACGGTGGGGCCCCTCGTAGCTCACGCTCCAACGCCTGCGGCCGCCGAAGTTGAGTGCCGCCGTGACCGGCTCGTCCAGCACGCTTTCGTCGGGCGCGTAGGTCGGCGCCAGCGCCGGGTTGAGGATGCAGCGCCCCACGACGTAGGCGAAAAAAAGCAGCGCCATGAGAATTCCCGGCACGATGCCGGCGATCAAAAGCTGCGCCACCGACTGCTCGGCCAGGCTGGCCAGCAGCACCGCCAGGGCCGAGGGCGGGATCAGCATGGCGATGCCGCCCACCGCCATGATCGGCCCCATGGCGATCGAGGGGTGATAGCCGCGCCTGACCATGTCGGGCAGCAGCACCGAGCCCAGGATGGCGGTGTTGGCGATGGTCGAGCCCGAGAGCGAGGAAAAGATGGTGCCGCCGACGATCGAGACCACCGAGAGCCGTCCCGGCACGCGCGCGATCATGCGGTCGATGGCACCGATGGCCTTGAAGGCGACCCCGGTCTGCAAGAGGATCTCGCCCATCAGCAGGAAAAGCGCGATCGGTGCCAGGGTGAACTTGATGGCGTTGTTGAATTCCAACGGCATGAACACCAGGCCGATGTCGCCGTTGATGAAGAGGTAGGTGCCGAGCACGTTGGCGGCGAAGAACGAGAGCGCCACCGGCAGGCCGAGGAACATGAAGGCGCAGACCGTGCCCAGCATCAGGCTCAGGGCGAAATACCACTCCATGGTTCAGAAACCGGTTTCCTTGGTGGCCATCGCCTCCTCGGTGACGATCTCTTCGGCGCGGCGCAGCCGCAGCAGGAACTCGATGGCCAGGAGAAAAAACGAGGCCGCGAAGACGGCCATCATGTACCAGTTTTCGATGCGCAAATTCTTGTCGGGAATGGTGCCGTCTTCGAACTCGGATATGGCCGCGCGGGTGCCGTAATAGCACAGCAGCAGACAGAGCGCCGCACCGCCCACGTCCAGCAGCCGTTCGAGCTTGGTCGCGAAATTCTTGGGCAGCGTCGAGGAAAGCACATCGACGCGGACATGGGCACCTTGTTGCAAGACCCAGGGCGCGCCGATGAAGACGCCGATATAGAGCACGTACTCAACCCCTTCATAGAGCCACCACATGCTGCCCAATTGGAATTTCACGAGAAAGAGGTTGAGCGGGATGAGGACCGCATAAGCTCCGATGGAAATCGCCACCAGCCAGATCAAAAACAGAATCAGCCGGTTGAACCCGGCCTCGAAGAGATCTATTTGCCTGCCCATCGAGCGGCCTGCGCTGGAATGTGTCTGCTGCCTAGCCGAACGGGGGCGGCGGGATTAGCGCCACCCCCGCGGCGGAAACGATCGCAGACCTACTTG
>MPLZ02071513.1_pt1 | contig 39755 bp, 41 predicted proteins | sample 1617311 | NCBI WGS metagenome assembly MPLZ02 (sample SAMN05944806, study PRJNA350692) | marine metagenome | biome: marine; feature: ODZ; material: water; isolation source: 160 m water sample filtered on 0.2 um supor filter | place: Pacific Ocean | collected 2012-04-08 | depth 160m m | reverse complement strand
CGTGGTGGTGCAGGAGACCGCAGACCGGGCTGGCTGATGAGAGGGGAAATCTAACCCGATCTCTCTCATAATAAGTGGACCATCATTGGGGGCAGGTCACTTGTTTCCCTTCTCGGATCAGTCGGTTCCATACAACCGATCGCCGAAGTCGCCGAGGCCGGGCACGATGAACTTCTGCCCGTTCAGCGTCGGGTCCACCGAGGCGGTGTAGATCGCGGCTTGCGGATGCGCCGCCTCCACGGTGGCGATGCCCTCGACGGTGGCCACGATGCAGAGGACTTGCGTGTCCCTCACGCCGGCGTCCGACAGCAGGTCGAGGGCGGCGACGGCGCTGCCACCCGTGGCGAGCATCGGGTCGACGAGCAGGACCCGCGCGCCGGCGATCTGCTCCGGTAGCTTCGAGTAGTACGTCGATGCAACTGCCGTCTGCTCGTCGCGCTGCAGCCCGATGTAGCCGACGCGCGCCGAGGGTAGCAGGTCCAGGATCGCGTCGAGCATGCTCAGGCCGGCGCGCAGCACCGGGACCACGACAATCTCGCCGTCGACCAGCTGTGCCGGCGCCTGTCCGAGCGGCGTGTCCACCGTCGCGTCGCGCGTTGGTAGCGTCCGGGTCGCCTCCACGGCCAGCGCGGTCGTGAGCCGGCCGGCGTGGCGTCTGAACTCGGCGGCGTCGGTGGCGGTTCGACGGAGCGTGGCGAGAGCGTCCTGCACGATCGGGTGGGTTATGACGTGGACGGGCATCGCGCCACTATAGCGCACCGTCGCGGGCGCCGCGGGGCTCTGCCTTCGGGTAAGATCCGGATCATGCAAGCGATGACGCGTGTGCACGCCACGACGTGCCTCAGGGTGGTCGGAGTGCTGGCGTGGGCCAGCGTCACCGTGGCCCAGCCGGTCGACCCGGTGCGCCAGGTCGATCTGCTGCTCACGGGCGGAACGGTCGTCACAATGGATGCTGCGGGGCGCGTCATTCCGCAGGGTGCGGTGGCCGTGGCTGGTGCCGACATCGTCGCGGTCGGGCCTGCTGCCGAGCTTGGCTCGACAATCGTGGCGGCGACGACGATCGACACCTCCGGCCAGATCGTGCTGCCCGGCCTGGTCAATAGCCATACGCACGCGGCGATGGTGATGTACCGCGGGCTAGCCGACGACCTGGCGCTCCTCGAGTGGCTCGAGCAGTACATTTTTCCAGCTGAAGCCCAGACGCTGACGCCGGAGTTCGTCCGCGTGGCGTCCGAGCTGGCCGCGCTGGAGATGATCCGCTCGGGGACGACGACCTTCGTCGACATGTACTACTTCGAGGAGGTGGTCGCCGAGGTCGCGGCGGCGGCCGGTCTGCGGGCCGTACTGGGGCAGACGGTGATCCAGTTTCCCGTGCCCGATGCCGCCACGCCGGCCGACGCGCTGGCGCGAGCCGAGACGTTCATTCAGGCGTGGGCCGGGCACGAGCGGATCACGCCCGCCCTGGCACCGCACGCCATGTACACCCTGGACGAGGCGACGTTGCTGGCGGTCAGGGATCTGGCCCGACGCCACGACGTGCCGGTGCTGATCCATCTGGCCGAAACCGAGGACGAGTTGCGCATTGCCGAGGAGCGTCATGGCACCACGCCCACCGGGTACCTGGAGGCCATCGGCTTCTGGGGCCCGTCGGTGCTGGCGGCCCACGGCGTCTGGGTGTCTGCGGCCGACATCGACATCCTCCGGCGCCACGACGTCGGGGTGTCGCACAACCCGGAAAGCAACATGAAGCTGGCGAGTGGCACGGCGCCCGTGCCCGGCTATCTGGCAGCAGGCATCGATCTTGGACTCGGGACGGATGGCGCCGCCAGCAACAACGACCTCGACATGTTCGAGGCGATGCGGCTGGCGTCGCTCCTCCACAAGCTGCAGGCACGGGACCCACGGGTGGTCAGTGCCGGGGATTCGCTGCGACTGGCAACGGTCGGGGGGGCGCGCGCGATCGGCCTCGAGTCGGAGATCGGCTCACTGGATCCGGGGAAGCGCGCCGACCTCATCGTCGTTTCGATGGCGGCCGCGCGGCAGACGCCGATGTACGATCCGATCTCGCACCTGGTCTACACCACTCGCGGTGACGATGTGGTGACCACGATCGTCCATGGCCGCGTCCTCATGCGGGATGGGCGCGTTGTGACGTTGGATGAGCCGGCGGTGCTGGCCGCCGCGCACCAGCTGGCCGCGGAGGTCAGCGCGGCGGTGGGGCCGGCGGCTCGATGACTGCGATGTGCGGTAGATGGCGGAACCGTTCGGCGTGATCGAGGCCGTATCCGACGACGAAGCGGTCGTCGATCTCGAAGCCGACATAGTCGACGGGAGCGTCGACGGCACGGCGAGTGGGCTTGCTCAGCAGGCAGGCCGTCTTGAGGCTCGACGGCGCTCGCGCGCGCAGCACGGCGTGCAGGTAGTGCAGCGTCCGCCCAGTGTCAACGATGTCTTCGACGATCAACACGGGCCGGCCCTCGATTGCCGAGTCGAGATCCTTCAGGAGCTGGATCTCGCCCGACGAGGTCGCGCCATCGAGGTACGAGGCGATGACGATGAAGTCGAGCGTCAGCGGCGTCCGCATCGCGCGGATCAGGTCGGCGGCGAAGACGAAGCTGCCTTTCAAGACGCCCACCACATGCAAGGGGTCGTCGGTCTGGTGATCCGCATCGATCGCGCGTGCCATCGCGCGGACGCGAGCCTGAATCTCTTCCGCGGTGTACAGGATCGTGTCGATGGCAGGCGGGGGCATGTCGTCGGCGACGCCGCAGACTATCACAATCGAGATCGCCAGCATGGCGCGGAGCCGGTGCCCGGCCGGCCGCGGGATCGCCTGAGATGAAGCGCTTCCAGATCATCACCGAGGACGTGGCGCGAGACCTCGAGCCTGGTACTACCGTCGAGCTGGCGCGCGAGGGGCAGATCACTCCGCTGGCGCGCGACACGCTGTCAGCCCGCCGGGTGACCGTCGTGCGGCAGGGCGAGGTCGGCGCTGATGAGCTGAGCCGCGCGGCGACCCGGGAGATTCGGGTCGTCGCCGTGGGCGCGGACCACACCGGGGTGGACCTGAAGCGTGAGGTTCTGGCGCACCTGCGGTCGCGGGGCCTGACGGCACGCGATCTCGGCACCCACTCCTCGGATCGGGTGGACTACCCGGATGTGGCGGCCGACGTCGCCCGGGCGGTCGCGCGGGGAGACGCTGATGCCGGGGTCGTCATCGACGGAGCGGGTGTCGGCTCGGCGGTTGCCGCGAACAAGATCGCTGGCATCCGCGCGGTGATGGCGACCGAGCCGCTGGTCGCCCGCTACGCCCGCGAGCACGTCGGGGTCAACGTGCTGACGCTAGGGGCGACGCTGGTGGACGCCCAGCGCGCCGCGGCGGTGATCGATGCCTGGCTGTCGGCAAGGATGGCAGAGGCCCGTTATCTGAGGCGCGTAGCGAAGATCCGACGGTTGGAGCAACTCGGCGCCGCGGGAAAGGGGCGGTTAGATCGATGAAGACCAGCGACGTGGCGAAGGCGATCGACCACACCCTGCTTCGCCCCGATGCCACCGACCGGGAGATCGACATCCTGTGCGACGAGGCGATGCAGCATGGTTTCGCCACGGTCTGCGTGAACCTTGCCTGGGTGGCTCGGGCCCGCCGGCGTCTGGCCGGTAGCGCCGTGGGGGTCTGCTCGGTCGTTGGGTTTCCGTTCGGAGCGACTACGCCCGACGTCAAACAGTACGAGACACGCCGCGCACTGGCGGACGGGGCCTCGGAGATCGACATGGTGATCAACGTCGGTGCGCTGAAGAGCGGTGACCGCGCTCTGGTGCAGTGCGACATCGAGGCCGTCACCGCGGTGTGCAGAGACCAACAGGCGCTCAGCAAGGTCATCATTGAGGCCGCGTCGTTGGCCGATGACGAGAAGCGGGCCGCGTGCACGTTGGCCAAGGCGGCCGGCGCCGATTTCGTGAAGACCTCGACCGGATTCGGCGCCGGCGGCGCGACGGTGGCGGACGTGGCGCTCATGCGGGCGGTCGTGGGCGCGGAGATCGGCATCAAGGCGGCCGGGGGGATCCGCGACCTCGAGGCGTTCCAGGCGATGACTGGCGCCGGCGCTACCCGTATCGGTGCGAGTGCCGGCGTCAAGATTGTCCAACAAGCGAGTCGCCTCCGGGAAGGGCGGTCGCCATGACCCTGAGGTGGTGGACCGGTCTGGCCCTCGCCGTTGCGCTCGGTGGGATGGCGCCCGCGAACGGACCGGTCGTGGCGACGAGCCAGGCGTAGGCGGTCCTTCAGTCAGGCGGGCAGGCGCAGCCGCGCGACGCAACCGGTCACGCCCGGCCGGTTCTCGAGCGTCAACGATCCGCCGTGGGCCTCGGCGATCTGGCGGCAGAGCACCAGACCGATGCCGCTGCCGCGCGGCTTGGTCGTGAAGAACGGCACGAACAGATTGGCTGTCTCGGCCAGGCCAGGGCCCTCGTCTTCGATGTCAATCTCGACCGACGTGGTCCCGCCCGCCGGCCGGGACCAGGCGACGTGGATCCCGCCGCCCGTCTCGAGCGCCGCGTCAGCGGCGTTGTGGAGCAGGTTGATCAGGAGTTGCTCCAGTGCCGTTGTCACCCGTGATCAGGACGTTCGCGTCGGCCGGGCCCATGCGGGCGATGAGCTGGAGCACCGGCTGCATCGCCGGCGATTCGGCGATCAGCGTCGGGCCTTTGCCGCGGAGCAGCCAGTTCTCGGCCTCCAGCCGTTGGCCACGGCGCAGCGGCTGGCCGAGTTCGGCCTGGGTCCCGACGATGGCGAGCAGCCGGGCGTTCTCCTACGGCTTCTGAATGAAATCTCGGGCCCCTCGCCGCATCGGTTCTACCGCCAGCTCGACGCTGCCCCAGGCGGTCATGACGACGATCGGAAGGGTGGCGTCGACCGCCTGCAGGCGGCCGAGCAAGTCGAGCCCCTCCTGGCCGGACGTCGTGTCGCGGGCGTAGTTGAGGTCCATCAGCAAGACGTCGAAGTGCTGCGCCTCGGCGGCGGTGAGGACCGCGGCCGGCGAGCGGGCCTGCTCGCACTGGTAGCCGGCGCCCTTAAGCAAGAGGCGCAGCGCCTCGAGGACATCGGCCTGGTCGTCGGCGATCAGGGCGCGTGTCGGGCGCGGCGTCGAGGCATCGGACGTGTCGGTCATGCTGGACAGGGCTGGTCGTCGTCGACGGAAGGTTACGAGGGGGGCGGGGCAGATTCAACTGCCGTGGCGGGTGGAGCGGTGCCGGAAGCGCCAACGGGCGCTCCCGGCGTGTGCGGGACGCTAGATGTTGACGTCTACGTTCTCCTCGACGATCTGGCCGTCGAAGAGATGGATGCCGCGGTCGGCGTGCCGCGCGTAGCGCGGATCGTGCGTCACCATGCAGATGGTGGCGCCTTCCCGGTGCAGCTCGCGCAGCAGTTCCATGACGGACTCGCCGTTGCGGGAGTCGAGGTTTCCCGTGGGCTCGTCGGCCAGCAAGATGGACGGCTGACCCGCCACGGCTCGCGCCACGGCGACACGCTGCTGCTGACCGCCCGACAACTGCGACGGCAGGTGCTTGGCGCGATGCGCCATGCCGACCTTTTCGAGCGCTGCCCCTACACGGTCGCGGCGCTCGGATGCCTTGAGGCCGCGGTAGGTGAGCGGGAGTTCGACGTTCTCGAAGACCGTCAGGTCGCCGATCAGGTTGAAGCTCTGGAAGATGAACCCGATCTTACGGTTGCGCGTGCGCGCCCGAGCCGAGAGCGGCAGCTCGGCGACGGACTCGCCGTTCAGCCAGTACTCGCCCTCGGTGGATGAGTCGAGCAGGCCGAGAATCGACAGCAGAGTAGACTTGCCGCAGCCGGATGGGCCCGCGATGGCCACGTACTCGCCCTTCTTGATGTCCATGTGGATGCCGGCTAGGGCATGGGTCTCGACTTCGTCGGTGTAGAAGACCTTGTTCACGCCGTCGAGATGAATCAGCGAATCAGCCGGTGCGTTCATTGCCGCTCCTTGTTCCTGTTGTGAGTCTCTGGTGCGCCAGTCAGCGCAGCCTGACGCGGTCGAACGCGTCCCACGCCGACATGTCCGAGAGAACGACCTGGTCGCCTTCGTTCAGCCCTTCGAGAATTTCGATCGTGTTGACCGAGCTTCGGCCCAGCCGAACGGCGACGCGTGCGGCGTCGCCGTCCTCGTTGAGCATGCGGAATAGGCCGATGGTGCTCTCTTCCTGGCCGAACGCCGGCCGCCCCACGTAGAGCACATCCACGAGGCGCTCCAACTCGACCGTGCCGTCGACCGTCAGATCGGGTCGCGCGCCGCGGGGCAGGTCGTCCTCGAGAATGACGTCCACCGTCACGGTGCCGTTCTGGACCGCCGGGTCGATGCGCGAGACGTGCCCACCGATGACGCCGTTACGCGTATCGACGCGTGCGACCTGGCCGATCTGGATGTCCTTGGCCTGGGTCTCGGCGATGCGCAACTCCGCCTTGAGATTGGTCGGGTCGGCGACGCGCGCGAGATTCATGCCCGGCGTGACGCTCTGGCCCACCTCGACCGGCACGACCTGCAGCACGCCTGGATCCCCGGCGCGCACATGCAGGCGCTCCACCTGGTCGATTCGCAACTGGTAGGTCGATCGCACCTGTTCGACCCGCGCGTCCTGGGCCGCGAGCTGGGCGGCCGCGGACTCCGAGGCGATGCTCAGCCGCTCCTGCTCGATGCCGGTCCGGGTCCCGAGTTCCTGGGCGCGCGACACCGAGATCCTCATGATGAGATCGGAGGTCAGGCCATCGGCCGCGAGCTGCGTGTCGGCTTCCGCCTGCAGCCGCGCCTGCTGGTACTCGGCCTCGACCGTCGCCGCACCGGCGCGCTGCGTGAGCAAGTCGCTGTCGAGCTTGACCCGCAGGTTCTCGTAGTCGGCTTCGGCCGCGCGCAGCAGTAATTGGGCTTCGGCGAGCTGCTGCTCCAGTTCCGGGTTGCTCAGTTCGAGGATGACGGTGTCGGGCTCGACCGTGACGCCGGGCCGGAGGATGATCCGCTCGACGCGGCCGTCGGTCAGCGCCGGAATCCAGCGGATCTCTTCGGGTACCAGCGTGCCGGTGCCTCGGACCTGGCGGAGCATCGAGCCGCGCTGCACCGTGTCCATGTAGACGACGGCGCGGTCGACCGACGGAGCGGCCGGCTGAAGTCGCGACACGCCCAGCGTGATGAGCGCCACCGCCGCGACGGTCACGACCGTGTAAATGATTCGTCGAACCTTACGCTTGCGCGCGAGTTCGGGGCGCGGGATATCGACCATGCTCGTTCCTCAATACTCAGCGGCCGCGCGGCGCTGCCCCGTATCAGCGGGTTCGGTCCAGCACGACTCCTGATAGGTGCAAAGCCACAGGCGTGCCAGATGTGATGCCTAGGGTAACCGGTGTCTTTCAAACATGTTAGCCGAATCACCCGTGCCGCGTGAACACCGCGCCTGTTCGCCTCCGGGACGGCTGCGTCCCGATTCTGGGCAGCGCCACCGCGGAGGTACCGGCCAATTCGTGATGCGGCCCGAACGGCCGGATCATCGTATTGAGGCGGGTATCAGCGCCGATAAGTTCGCGATCTCGGCGAATCGGTCGCCGAGGCGGGCCCGCAGTCAGTAGAGGTTTCCAGCCCTGGCCGAGCCAGTGTAGTCCAGGTAGACGACCTTCAGCTCGGTGTAGAACGCGACTGCCTCGCGTCCCATCTCGCGGAGGCCCACGCCCGTCGCCTTCATCCCGCCGAACGGGATGTGCGCCTCGCCGCCGACGGTGGGCGAATTGACATGGACAATCCCGGCTTCGAGGTGGTCTACGAGCTTGAACGCCCGCGACACGTCGCGGGTATATACGGAGGCGGCGAGGCCGTAGCGGACGCCGTTGGCGACCGATAGGGCCGACGCCACGTCGGGCACCCGGAGGACCGAGAGCACCGGGCCGAAGATCTCCTCCTGGGCGATTCGCATGTCGGGCGTGACCCGATCGAAGATCGTGGGCTCGAGAAAGTAGCCCCGGTCGTGGGCGTCGCCGGTCAGGCGGGTGCCGCCGGTGACGAGCTGAGCGCCCTCTTTCTGCCCCACGGCGAGGTAGTCGAGCACGGTATTCATCTGGGTCTCATCCACCGACGGGCCGACGTCGGTGGCCGGGTCGAGGCCGTTGCCGACGACCAGCGACTTGACCCGGGCCTCGAGCCGCTCGACGAACTCGTCGGCGACGGCGTCGACGACGATCGCCCGGCTGGTCGCGGTGCAGCGCTGGCCCGAGGAGCCGTAGGCGCCCTGGGCGGCGCTGGCGACGGCCAACTCGAGGTCGGCGTCGTCGAGAACGACGATCGGGTTCTTGCCGCCCATCTCACACTGGCACTTGATGCCGCGCGCGGCGCCCGCCCCGTAGAGGCGGCTGCCGATGTCGTTCGATCCGGTGAACGACACACCGCGAATTGCCGGGTGAGCGAGCAAGGCCTCGCCGACGTCACGACCGCTGCCGTAGACCACGTTGAGGATGCCCGGCGGAGCGTCGCACTCGGTGAAGATGTCGGCGAGGAGGGCGACCGAGAGCGGCGTCAGCGATGCGGGCTTCAAGACCACGGTATTGCCACACGCGAGCGCCGGGGCCAGTTTCCAGACCGGGATCGCGACGGGGAAATTCCAGGGTGTGATGAGGGCCAGCGGTCCGATCGGCTCGCGGACCGTGTAGCAGAAGTTGTAGGGCAGTTCCGACGGAATCGTCTCGCCCAGCAAGCGGCGGCCCTCGCCCGCGTAGAACTCGACGACGTTGATGGCCCGCTGCACCTCGCCTTTCGACTCGGCGAGGGTCTTGCCTTCCTCACGGGTCAGCGCTTCCGCGAGTTCGTCGCGCCGCGCCTCCATCCGGCGCTGCACCCGGTAGAGCAGCTGGCCGCGCTGCGGGGCGGGCGTGGCGCGCCAGCCCAGATACGCCCGTTCGGCCGCCTTCACGGCGGCCGCCGCATCGGCGGCCGTCGATCTGGGCGACTCGGCGACAATCTCGGTCGTGTCCGCTGGGTTGATGTCAGGCTGCCGGGCGGTGTCGGCAGCCGCGCGGCACTGTCCGTTGATGAAGTTCTCGAGAGTGCGCATGATGTGTCCGGTCGGCGAGGGCGGTGTGGTACAAGGCCTGTGTCGCTGGGATTATAGCAGTCGTGGCGACTGTGGAGGCCGACGCCGACGGCGTTGGCCCCTGTCCATCTCGTGGAGCCCGTCGCGTGGCCGATATCGACATTCCGTACCGACGCCTGACAACGATCTTTCTCGACGCCGGCAATACGATCGTCGCGATGGAGCTGGGCTACATCGTCGAGGCGCTCGAGGCGGCCGGCATCACCTGCGACCCGGTCGCGCTGCGGCGAGCCGAGGCCGCGGCTCGGCCCGTTGTGTCGGCGGCGCTGCCGACGCTACGTTCGACCGAGACGATGGGGACGTTCGAGTTCTACGTTCGAGAGATGCTGGCGCGCGCGCCGCTGACGCCGGAACAGGACCGCGAGGCCCTGGCGCGGCTCGCGCACGACCTGGCCCCCCTCATGGACCGCGTCGGCCGCGTCGCGTTCTGGTCGTATGTCCTTCCCGGTGTGCCCGAGGCCCTGGCCGGCCTCCGCGAGCGCGGCCTGAATCTCTCCGTGGTGAGCAATTCCGACGGCACGGTCGAGCGGCTGCTGACCGAGGTGGGGCTCCGCCCATTCTTCGATACGGTCGTCGATTCGCACGTTGTCGGCTACGAAAAGCCGGATCCAAGAATCTTCACGCACGCGATGGAGACTGTCGGGGCGACCGCGGGCACGACGCTGCACGTCGGCGACCTCTATGAGGCGGATGTGGTGGGTGCGCGCGCGGCGGGCCTGCATGCGCTGCTGCTCGACCCGTTCGATGACTGGCCGGACGTTGACTGCGCTCGGGCGGTCGATCTGACGGCCCTCGTCGCGCGGCTGTAGCGGTTACCGCTCCATCATCTTCGCCAGACCGCCGAGCCCCGATCCCTCGCCTCCGAGCCGAGGTCGAGGACGACGATCTTTCCCGGGATGTCAGGCGCCGACCGGCACCGTGTCGGCCACCTGGGCAAGCGAGCGATCGAGGATGTCAACCGCGGCGCCGACGTCGGCCTTCCCGATGTTGAGCGGCGGCGACAGCCGAACGACATTGCCGTGCAGACCGCCCTTCCCGATGAGCAAGCCGTGCTCGCGGGTCGCCTCCAGGAGCGCGTTCATGGCGGCCGGCGCAGGTTGCTTCGACTCCTTGTCGGCGACCAGCTCGATGGCTTGCATCAGCCCCTTGCCCCGCACGTCGCCAATGATGCCGTGGCTCGCCTTGAGCTGCTCGAGGCCCGAGGCCAGCTCGCGTCCCATCGACGCGGCGTTGGCCAGCAGGCCTTCTTCCTCGATGACCTCAATCGTCGCGAGCGCGGCGGTCGCGGTTACCGGATTGCCCCCGAACGTCGAGATCTGCGCGCCCTTGATCGCGCTCGCAATCTCGGGCGTGGTGACCGTCGCACCGACCGGCGTGCCATTGGCCATCGCCTTGGCGCACGTGATGATGTCCGGCTCGATGCCCCAGTGCTCGACCCCGAACCAGTGATCCCCGGTGCGGCCGAAGCCTGTCTGGACCTCGTCGCTGATGATCAGGCCGCCGTGGGCGCGTACGATGGCCGCGAGTTCCCGCAGGTAGTCCTCCGGCGGCGTCACGAAGCCGCCCACGCCCTGGATCGGCTCCGCAATCAGCGCGGCGATCTTCCCCGACGTGGCGGTCTTGATCAGTTCTTCGACGTCGCGGGCGCAGAGCAGTTTGCACTCGGGGTAGGTCTGCTCGAAGGCGCAGCGGTAGCAGTAGGCGTTGTGGGCGTGCACGACGCCAGGATCGACGACCGGGCTCAGCCGCCAGTTGGCGTGCGCAGTCAGGGACATCGCGGTCTGTGACCGGCCGCTGTAGCCGTGGCGCAGCGCGATGATTTCGGTGCGGCCGGTGTGGAGCCGGGCCAGCAGGACTGCCGTTTCGTCGGCCTCGGTGCCGCTGTTCGTGAAGTAAGTCTTCGACAGCGCGCCGGGTGCGATCTCCGCCATCTTCTCGGCGAGCCGCACCGTCACTTCGTGGGGAAAGAAGGTCGACGTGTGCTGCAGCGTTCGGACTTGCTGTGCGATCCGGGCGGTCACCTTGGGGTGGCAGTGTCCGATGCCGACCGTCACGATGCCGCCGAAGAAGTCGAGGTACTGCTTGCCGTCGACGTCCCAGACGTGCTGCGCCTCGCCGCGGGTCAGCGGGAGCGGGTCGGTGTAGAACGTAGCCACCGACGGGAACAGGAACTCCTTGTGCTTGGCGACGATTTCAGCTCGGTTCATGTGAGTGTCTCGCTGATGATGAAGAACGCGTGTCGGAAACGTGAAGTATATCGCACCGGATCGACCCGGACGGCTACGGGCGCAAGCTCATCTCGACGTAGCCGCCGGCCTCGGTCCACTGCACGCGGCGATCGGGCAGGCCATTCTTGCCGCCGGTCGGGTAGAAGTACACGAGCACCTCGGTGTACGAATCGGTGACTGGCCCGGTGAGCCGTTGCGCGATCGACTTGGCGTCGCTCAGGTTCTCGGCCTCGACCTTCAAGACGAGCGCGAAGTGCGCCGAGAGCTGGTCGACCAGACGCCAGCCGGCGCCGGCCAGGCGCACGCGGGGTCGGCCCGACAGGACGTCCACCTGGGGTGTGAGCGCCCGATCGAGACCGGGTCGGGGCGCGGCCGTCGCGGTCGGCGCGCGCCCGTCACGCTCCATGACCCAGAGTAGCAAGGCGATCAGGACGATCTGGGCGGTGAAGGCGCCGCCGATCACGAGGACGCGGGTAGGCATCAGGTTGGCCCGGGCCGTGAGATCACTTCGCCGGCGGATCGCGCCGGTCGATCTTGCGGCGATCAACGCCCTGTCGGCGGCCGCTGGGCCCCTCGAGGCCAGGCTTCGTTTGCCGCCGGTCGGTGACCTTGCGGCGCGCGTCCGAGCTGCGGTCCTCGGCAGTCCGCCGGTCGGCCGCGGATCGGCCGGCGGTGGGGTCGGTCTTCGTCTTGCGGGTCACGTCGGTTTCCGCGGCAATGTCAATGCTCGGCAAAGGGCCGAAGCGTGTCAAGCGGGCAATTGACCGCCCTTTTTCCCCTCGCCCCGGGCCGAGTTATCATGCAGATTCTTCGACGGACAGGCTGAACCGCGGATCTTTTTGGGCTCGCCCGAGACGGGGGCGCGCGAGAGGAATCGAAATGATGAAGCTGATGTTGCTCGCGGGGATCATGGTGGGCGTGCTAGCCATCTCGACTGTCGCGAACGCCCAGGAACTGAGCCCTGGCGATGCCGCGCCGGCGTTCTCGCTCATCGGATCGGACGGCGAGACGCATTCGCTGGTGGACCATGCCGGTCGGACCGTCGTGTTGGCCTGGTTCCCCAAAGCCTTTACCGGTGGTTGAACGGCCGAATGCAAGTCGTTCCGTGAGAACAGTGATTCCATTCGTGAGTACGACGCCGCGTATTACATGGTCAGCGTCGACGATGCCGAAACCAATCGCAAGTTCGCCGAGTCGCTCGACGCGGACTTCCCCCTACTGAGCAACCCCGAGGGTGATGTCGCGCGGGCCTACGGCGTCGTGTCGCCCGAGCGGGAGTTCCCGCAGCGCTGGACGTTCTACATCAGCGGAGACGGGACGATTCTCCACATCGACAAGGAAGTGAATCCGGCGATGGCCGGGGAGCAGTTGGTCGAGAACTTCGCCAGGCTCAACGTGCCGAACCGGTAGGCCGAGCGTCCGGTCATTCAACGACGCCGCGGGGTGGCCCGATGAGCCGCCTCGCGGCGTTCGTCTGTACACGCGGGTGTCTCGTGAGCGCGCGGCGAAAGCCGCGCGAGGAGGCGGTCGAGGACCGGGGAGGGGGCGCCTAGGAGTCCTCGGACGGGCCGTTCGGGTCCTTGACCTCGTCCTTGAAGCCCCGAATCGCCTTGCCCATCCCTTTCCCGATTCCCGACAGCCGGTTCGCGCCGAAGATCAGGAGCAGGATGAAGAAGATGACGACCAGTTCCATCAGGCCGATTCCAAAGGGCATGTGCCAAGATACCACGGGGGGGGCGCGGGCCGAAAGCGGGCGGGGCGCGCGAGCGAATTCGATCAGCGGGAATTTACTGGAGGCATATGGATCATTCAGCGAAGACTCCACGGCGTGTCTTTCTCGGGCGGGCGCTGAGCGGTTCCGCCCTGGCGTGGGTGGTCGGCGGTGGGGCCGGCGGCACGGCGGCCGAGCAGCGGGCCGAACTGCCCCGGCGGCGTCTGGCCGAGCCGGGTCCGATGCTGCCGCCCGTGCCGGCGATCTTCATGACGGTCAACGGCCGGCCGGGCGATCCGGAGGAGATCTCGGTGACTTGGACGTTCGTCGTCAACGGCGAGCCGCCCCAGGTGGGCATCGCCGTCGGCGACGAGCACATCGCGCGGGATCTCGTCGCGATGCACCAGGAGTTCGTCCTGAACGTGCCGACCGCCGGCCTCGTCCACCCGTTCGACGTCGTTGACATGAACTCGAGCCGAGTGGCCGACAAGTTCGCTATGGCCGGGCTGAGTCGGGGTACTGCAGCGGTCGTGGACGCGCCGACGATCAACGAGTCGCCGATCCAACTCGAGTGCCGGGTGTTGCACACGCTCAGGGTGCCGCCCGAGCGGACGATCTATGTCGCCGAGGTGGTGGCCACCTCGGTGCACGAGGGGATCTGCGACGAGGCGGGCCGCCTTAACGTCAACGCGGCGCGGTTCTTCGGGATGACCGCCGGCAGCGGGGAGTTCTACACACTCGGTCGGAAGGTCGGACACATCGGCCAGTCGGTCGGCCGAAGCGACATCCGCTACTAGTGGCGCCCGTCGCTTCCTGGTCAATGCTCGAATAGGTGCAGGGGTGAGTCTGCGATCGCGATTATCCGATCCCCCGACGATCCGGCGCGCCGCGCGGTTCGCCGGCCCCGTCCTCGCCGTCCTCGTCTATGTCCTCCTGCCCGAGGCCTACGCGGCGGAAGGGGCGCGCGTCGCGTTCAGCCATGCGGGGCGGGCGACCACCGCCCTGGCTGCCTGGATGGCGCTCTGGTGGCTCACCGAGGCGATCGAGATTCCCGCCACAGCGCTCCTGCCGCTGGTCGTGCTGCCGCTCGTCGGTGCCGGTCCGATCCGGGAGGTCGCGGCGCCCTACGCCCACGATCTCATCTTCCTCTTCATGGGTGGGTTCGTCCTCTCGATGGCGATGCAGCGTTGGGAGTTGCATCGGAGGATCGCGCTGGTGACATTGTCGATCGTTGGCACGAACCCGCCAAGGATCGTCGCGGGCTTCATGATCGCCACCGCCGGCCTGAGCATGTGGCTGTCGAACACGGCGACGACGATCATGATGTTGCCGATCGCCCTGAGCGTCGTTGCGATGGTCGGGGATCGGCAAGGCGGTGCCATCGCCGAGGAGCGACATCGGCTGGCGGTGTGCCTGATGCTCGGGATCGCCTACGCGGCGTCTATCGGCGGTGTCGGAACGATCATCGGATCGCCGCCGAACCTGTTCCTCGTCTCGTACATCCGCGAGTCGCTCGGCCGTGACATCACTTTCGCGCAGTGGATGGCGATGGGGCTGCCGCTCGTGCTCGTCTTTCTGCCGGTCACCTGGTGGCTCCTGACCAGGGTGCTCTTTCCACTGCCGTCACGCGCGCTCGGCGGCGCCGACGCCATCCGGGCGGCACACGTGGCGTTGCCGCCGATGAGTGTGGCGGAGCGGACGGTGACCGTTGTCTTTGGCGCCGCGGCACTGGCCTGGATCGGGCGGGCGTGGCTGACGGGCGTCACCGTGGCGGGCGTCCGTCCCCTCGCCGGCCTGACCGACTCCGGAATCGCGATGACGGCGGCGCTGAGCCTCTTCGTCCTGCCTTCGCGGTCGGCCGGGGCAGGTGCCGTCATGCGGTGGCGCGATCTGGACGCGATGCCATGGGGGATCCTCGTGCTGTTCGGCGGCGGGTTGAGTCTGGCCGCGGCGATTCAGGCGAACGGCGTGGACGCGTTCCTTGGCCGCCAGGCCGCGGCGTGGCAGGGGATCCCGAGTTGGCTACTCATCGTCCTCGTGACGACGCTGGTGATCTTCCTGACCGAGTTGACGAGCAACACGGCCACCGCGGCGACGTTCGTGCCGATCCTCGGAGGGATCGCGCCTGGCCTCGGCGTTCACCCGTATCTCCTGATCGTCCCGGCGGCGCTCGCCGCGTCCTGGGCGTTCATGCTGCCGGTGGCGACGCCGCCCAACGCGATCGTCTTCGGCTCGGGCCACGTGTCGGTAGCAGATATGCGCCGCGCGGGCGTCCGCCTCAACATCGCGGGCATCGTTATTCTGACCGGTCTCACCTACTTCATCGCGCTGCCGCTGCTCGGCGTGCCGCTGGCCTGAGCCCGAGCCTCGCCGAGTCGGGAGCCTGACTGTCGGGCACTATAATCTCGTTAAGCCAAGTGAGTGGTGGGGTTAGCGCCCGGTCGGCGGCCGGCCAGAGCGCGGAACGGAGATCTCCGATGACACTCGAGAAAACGGCCGGACGGATGGCGGGTGGGCGGTTCATCCAGATCGTGGTGGCGGCGGCGCTCCCGGTTCTGCTATCGGGATGCGGCGCCGGGGCGCCGGAGCCGGCACCCACCGGGGGGTCGGCCGAGGTTGAGGCCGCGCCGGCGGTGGTGCCTGAGCCAGAAGTCGTGGTCGATCCATTGACACCCGAGGCGACCGACGAAGAGATCGTCGACCACCTGGTGGCGGTCGAGCGTCAGGGTGTAGTGTCGGTCGAGCTGTCCCGGCACTTTCCGAACCTCGACCGCGCGCGTGCCTATCGGCTGCAGCGGATCCGGCGCGACCGGAAGGCGCCGGCCGATCCGCAGGTCGGCTGGAAGATCGGTTGGTCGCGCCAGACCGACCCGCGGGTGCCGATCGACCCGGTGTTCGGTCATATCCTGCAGTCGCACGTCTACGCCCCCGGGCGTCCGATATCGACCGAGGGCTTCGTCGGTGGCGAGGCGCTCGTCGAGGCCGAGGTCGCCGTCTGGCTGGGCCGGGACCTGCCTGGCCCGGACATCACCCGGGACGACGTCCTGGCGGCGGTCACGGAAGTCGGCGGCGTCATCGAACTCCTGAATCCGCGTGTCGGGCCTGACGGTGACGGTCCGAACACCCATGACCACGGCATCGTCGACAACGTCTTTCACATCGGGGTCATGCTCGGGGAGCAGCGTGCGACGCCGATCGACGTCGACTGGCCCGCGGAACGCGTGGTGGTCGAGGTCGACGGTGAGACGCGCGGCGAAGGCCGGCTGTCGTCGGTGATGGGACGGGATCCGATCGCGGGGGTCGTCTGGCTGGCGAACGAGCTGCTCGCCTACGGCGAGCAGTTGCGCGCGGGCGAGTTCGTCATCACGGGCACGGTGGTGACGCCGCCGCCGGTCGCGGCCGGAGGCTCGGCTAGGCTTACCTTCACGACTCTGGGTACGGTCGAGTTGGCGGTGGAGTAGGCGGCCGGGACGCGGCTCACGGCGTGCGCGGAAATCGATCAGGGTTGTCGGTGAACAGCGCGTCGACACCGAGCGTGAACAGGAAGTGGCGCATCTCCGCTTCCATGGTGGGGAAGCGGCCGGTCGCGTTCGCATTGAACGTGTAGGGCGTGACCGTCAGACCCAGACGGTGTGCCCGGTCGACGAGGTCGGGCTGTGCCGCGACGATCGCCTTGGCCGGCCCGATGCCACTCGCGAAGGTTGCGATCTCCCGGAGCCGGGTATTCGTGATCTCGGCGCGTGGGTCCCGCGCGGCGACGAGGAAGACGCGCGGGAGCGTCGGCAGCGCCTCGGCGAGTTGGCGCAGGCTGTTCTCGTCGAACGACTGCAGGATCACCGGCGTGGCGGGGTCGGCGCCGGCCATGTCGAGACCGTTGCGACGCAGGGTGTCGGCGACCAGTGCGACCATGTCGATGCCGAGGGCGTCGTACGCGGCTGGTGACTTGAGTTCCGGAAACAGCCCGGCGTCACCGCGAATGAAGTCGATCGCCTCCTGCCATGATGGGACTTGCACGCCGGCGAACTCATCGCCGAACCAACCTCCGGCGTCCAGCTGCTTGATTTCTGCCAGCGTGAAATCTCGAACGCGCCAGCGCTGACGCAGCCGTCCTCCGGTGACGCGCTCCTCGACGAAGCGGCCCGGGAAGATGCTTCGCACGTTCGTCGTGCGTTCGAGACTGGTGTCGTGGAGGCAGATGAGGGCGCCGTCCCGCGTGACGCCGAGATCCTGTTCGACGTAGTCGGCGCCCTGTTCGATGGCGAGCCGGTAGGCCGCCAGCGTGTGCTCCGGCGCGTAGGCCGACGCCCCGCGGTGGGCGATGAGCGTCTTCTCGTTCGACTGGGCGAGCATGAGCGGCACCGAGCCGAAGGCGACCACCGCCCCGGCGAGGAGACGTCGGCGGGGCCAGGCAAAGATCGCCATCGATCGTCGTGTCGGTCGTTGTCGTCCCGGACGTTACCCGGCCGTTCGATTACCGCAGGATCTGTGCGAGGATCAGGGCGATGGCCTGGCTGGTCCTGCTGTTCATCGTCGTGCCCGCGACCGAGCTGGCGCTACTGATCGAGGTAGGCACGCGCATCGGCACCGCGAACACGTTGCTCCTGATCGTGGTCACGGGCGTCCTGGGCGCCTCGCTGGCCAGGCGGCAGGGCATGGGCGTGCTCCGCCAGATCCAGGCGGAGACGGCAGTCGGCCGGATGCCCGCCGGCGCCATCGTTGACGGCCTCCTCATCTTCGTGGCCGGGGTCGTCCTGATGACGCCGGGGCTGCTCACCGACCTCGCGGGGTTCCTCTGCCTCATTCCGACGACACGGCGTGCCATCAAGGCGGTCGTGCGGCGGCGGCTGGAGCAGGCGGTGCGGCACGGTCGTGCGCAGGTCGTCGTCGACGTCCATCCGGTCGACCGATCACGCGGTCCGGGTCGATCGCCGCCGACACTGCCGTAACCGTCGAGGTCAAGTGAGCCTGCGGTGGCGCAGGACTTCAGTCCCGCGATGCGTGACCCGGAAGGGTCACGAACAGGTTGGCGCGCAAGGCGCCCCGTCTAACCTCAATAGTGGAACTCGGCGAAGACGACGTGCTGCTGCGCGAGCCGATAGGTGCGGACCGCGAGCGTCTCGTTGTTCAAGACGACACGGACCGTCCGGTCGACGGCGAAGGCCAGGGTGGCGGCCGAGGTCGTGGGTACGCCGGTGACGACACCGTCGGGCACCCGGCCGTCCATCGTGAACGTGTCGCGGCCGTGGCCGAAGTAGCCGCGCGGTCGGTTCATCGTGACGATGGCGGGCGCCGAGGGGGCACCTCCGGAGAGTGGCTCGAGCCGGAGCCGGATCAGGCCGGTCGGGCGGGGGAACGGCGAGCGGTAGACGTGGGTTGTCGGGTAGCCCGCCGCCGACGTGACGAACTCGTAGGGCGCTGTCGGCGCACCGGCGAATGGCCCCCAGTGGCCGTCGGCACCCGTCGTCGTGCGGAGGACCGGTTCGCCGAGCCGTGCGCCGGTCTCCGGGTGCACTGCGTACACCACGACAAGCGCGCCTGCGACGGGCAGGTTGGTCGGCTCGCCGTTGGCGAAGCCGCTGACGACGCCGCCTAGCCGCACGTTGGTCTCAGGCGTGATGCCGGGGGTGGGGGCTCGGCCCGTCACGGCTCGATAGATCGCGTCGAACGCCTGGGGAGCGAACGCGACTTCGCGGTGATCGAGACCATCGATAACGAGGTTGAGGGCGCCCGCCAGTGCCGGACTGTCGTAGCCGCCCCCCGATATGTCCTCGCCGCCGTCAACGGCCACGGTCGGCTGGGCGTACTTGTCGTTGGCGTCGCTACGAATCGTGACGAACTCGACATCCGGGTGGATCTCGCTGCCCGCGTTGAGACCGGTGAGGAACTCGCCGCGCCGGTTGTATTCGCTGCCGGGCGCATCGTCCGATGCGAAGATCCCGTGGTTGGGCGTGCCGCACAGCACGGCGAGCGCGACGGTGGCGTGGCCGCCGGCGGTCTTGATGTAGTTGCGGATCGTGTTGCCGCCCCGCGACGAGCCGATGAGGATGACGCGCGTCTGGTCCGTCTCGGCCAGGATGCGGGCGACGGCCGCGGCCAGTTGGTCACGCTGCTCGGTCGTCGTGCTGCGGTTCGGCTCGTCGACCCGGTCGTCGGCCGGCGCCGCCGGCGCCACCATGTCCAGCGCGAACAGTCGCGATCCGTCGTAGCCGTTCGACTCGAAGCGCCACAGTGTCGTGTGCCAGAGGGCGGCGCTGTCACCATTGCCGTGGACGAAGACGATCGGTCGATCGCCGGTCTGAGTCGACGTCTCGGACATGGCGGCGACGGTGAGCATCAGCACGGCGAGGAGGAGGTGCCTCGGAAACATGTGACGCGGAGTCCAGGTCCCTGGAACGCCGAAGGATAGCACGCGGCTTGCGGGAGCGGTCCGGACGGACAGGTGTGCTAGCATGCGCCGCGATCATGCTGGCGGGTCTACCTCTCACCACGTGGGCGCTTTTCGTCGTGGCCGTCGGTCTGGGGCTGGGGGTGGAACTTCGGTTCTACCTGGCCCATCGGCGCCGTGGGCGAGCCCGTGCGGAGTCGCCCGAACCGCCCGCGTCCGGGTGAGTCATGGCGTCGGCCACGATCATCTCCGTCCTCCTCGTCTACCTGGCGATCCTGCTCGCGATCGGCGGCTGGGGTGCGCGCGATTCCGGGACCCTGGCAGGCTACTACCTGGCTGGCAAGCGGCTGCCGGCCTGGGTCATCGCGTTCAGCTCGAATGCCACCGGTGAAAGCGGCTGGCTCCTGCTCGGCCTGACCGGTATGGGCTACGTCGTTGGGGTGCATGCGCTCTGGGTCGTTCTGGGCGAGGTGCTCGGCGTTGCGCTGGGGTGGGCCTTCGTGGCGCTGCCGTTCAAGCGACGCACCGATCGCTACGGGTCGATCACCGTAACGGACTACCTCGTCTCGCGGTTCGACGATTCGACCAATGCGCTGCGCTTCGTCAGCACAGCCATCATCTGCAGCATGGTGCTGGCCTATACGGCCGCGCAGTTCACGGCATCCGGCAAGGCGTTCGATGCATTCCTGGGGACGGGCTACACCGGCGGGGTGCTCATCGGTGCGGCCGTGATCTTCTATTACACGACGGTCGGAGGGTTCAAGGCCGTCGCCTACAGCGATCTGCTTCAGGGCGTCCTGATGCTGGGCGGCCTGTTCGTCCTGCCGATCGTCGGTGTGGCCGCCGCCGGCGGGTGGACGTCGATGGTCGCGACGCTGCGCGCCGCCGATCCGACCCTGCTCGAGCCGATGGGCGCGCTCGGCTGGTCGACGGCCGGCGTGATCAGCGCGGCGAGCTTCGCCGGTATCGGCCTGGCGTTTCTCGGCGTGCCGCAGTTACTGACGCGCTTCATGGCCGCGCGGTCGGAGGATGAGATTGTCTCGGGCAGCTTGCTCGCGGTGTTCTGCATCATCGTGTTCGACATCGGCGCCGTGTTGACCGGGATGGCGGGCCGGGCGCTGACGCCAGGTCTCGCGGATCCCGAGACGATACTTCCGGTGATGAGCGCCGACCTGCTGCCAGCGCTCTTCACGGGGATCTTCCTCGTGATCGTCCTGGCGGCGATCATGTCGACGGCCGATTCGCTCCTCATCCTGGCGTCGTCGGCCGTCGTGCGCGATGTGGTCCAGCAGGTGTTTCGACCCGACCTCGACGACCGCCGCCTGGCGCGCTACGGCAAGCTGACGACGGTCATCATCGGCTTGGGCGCCCTCGGGTTCGCACTGACGGAGGCGCGGCTCATCTTCTGGTTCGTGCTGTTCGCCTGGTCCGGCCTCGCCTCGGCGTTCACGCCGGTCGTCGTCTGCTCGCTGTTCTGGCGGGGCACGACCCGGACCGGGGCGGTCGCGGGGATGATCGCGGGCTTTCTGGCGGCGGTCGTCTGGGTCATCGCGTTCAAGTCGAGGTTTTACGATCTCTACGAGATGTGGCCGGGCTTCATCGCCGGATTCGGGGTCACGATTACTGTGAGCCTGTTCACACGTTCGCCCGATTGTTCGGCGAATGACACGCCCGGATCGCCCTCCGAGTAGACCTTTTCCGTTTTTTGGCGCCTTATCTGGGAGATGGCTTTCCGAGGGGGAAGGTCGGCGAAGCGAGGAGAAGAATCTTGCCACGAACGGCGATCGACATCATGAACCGTCTACGCGTGCTGAGGGCTGAACGGCGGCTCTCGCAGGTCGACACGGCGCTGAGCGCCGGCATCGGGCCGACGCGTTACTGGAAGATCGAGAACGACTACACGAAGCCGACCGACGTGGAGCGTGAGGCGCTCACGCGGGTGTTCGGCGTGTCGACGGACGAGATCTTCCCGAGCCCAGACTCGACGACGGCGTAGACGGGCACCATCGGCGGCGTATCGGCGTCCGGTCGATTTCGGTCGGTATCTCCCCAGGGCAGCGTCAAGAACTTGGCGGCCATCCAAGAAAATGGTTGGGCTGGGGAGGCGTGCGCCGGCGGTCCGAGGCCGCTCCCTCAGGAGGAGGCAGGCGCCGCGGGTGCTGGAGTGACAACGACCGGCTCGGGTGGCGCAGGCATGACGAACCAGGCGACCAGATACGCGGCGATGCCGCCGAGCACGAAGCCCGGGATGATCGACAGCACCGCCCAGAGCAGCCTGGCGGCCGTCGCGTCGACGCCGAAGTACTCCCCGAGTCCGCCGCAGACACCGGCGAGCTTTCGGTCGGTCGCGGAGCGCGTGAGTTGCCGTTCCGGGCTGACGGCCGGCCGGATCTCGACCTCGGGCATGAGCAGCCAGGCCAGCAGATAGGCGATCACGCCGCCGAAGACCGCGCCCGGCACGATCGCCACGATGACCCACAGCAGCCGGACTACCGTGACCTCGACACCGAGGTACTCGGCGAGACCACCGCAGACACCCGCTATCTTTCGGTCGCTTACCGACCGACGCAGCGGCCGCCCGGCGGCTCTCGTGGCCACCCGCTGGTTCGTTCCGCACTTCGGGCAGAAATTCGCGTCGTCAGGGAGATCGTGCTGGCAGCGGCTGCACGGCATCGGTTCCTCCTCCGTGGGTTCGGGCCTGAATCGCCGTTCTCTGTCGGATACGGTCCGATGCGACGCGGAGTTCCACGGGTCGTGGTCCCTGGCGAAAGTGCCGCGGCCCTTTCACCGGAGGCTACTGGGCTCAGAACTCCACGTCGCGGCCCAGGCCGAGGGCCCGTGCCCGTGTCACGGCATGCTGCGCGGCGGCGAGGTCCTCGACGGCCAGCCCCAGGGACTTGAAGAGCGTGATCTCGTCTTCGCTCTGCCGTCCGGGCGCCTGACCGGTGAGCACCTCTCCCAACTCCGCCAGGAGGTCGTCCGGACCGACGAGGTCCTCGCGCGCGGCGGCGAGGTAGTCGCCAGACTCGTTGAGCGTGGACTCGCGGCGGTCGACGTAGAGCGACGCGGCAGCCATCGTGGCGCCGTCGATCTCCCTCGCCTTCGGAATGCTCGACCCGACGGCGTTGACGTGGGTCCCCGCGGCGAGCCAGTCACGGTTCAGGACGGGTGTCTTCGAAGACGTGGCGGTGACCACCACGTCGGCCCCGCGAACCGCCGCCTCGGCGGCAGCGACCGGTTCGATAGCGATGGAGGCGGCGTGGGATTCGGCCGCGAAGCGCTCCGCTTGCTCGAGCCGCCTGGAGCAGACCCGGACATGCCGGAACCGGCGGACCGCCAGCATCGCGTCGAGGTGCGACCGGGCCTGCACGCCCGCGCCGAGGATAGCCAGCGTGTCGACCGGGTCACGTGCCAGGAGGCGGGTGGCCACGGCCGAGACCGCGGCCGTGCGGATGGCGGTGATCGCCGATGCGTTGACGAGCGCAGTCGGCCGGCCGGTCAGATCGTCGAAGAGCAGGACGCCTCCCTGGTGAGCGTCGAGTCCGCGCGCGGGGTTCTCGGGTTCGACGACGACAGCCTTGAGGCCGTATCCTCCCGCCTCGCCCGCCCGATGCGCCGGCATGAGGCCGAGCAAACCGGATGCCCTGGGTGGCCGCACGACGAAGCGTAGGGGGTTGTGCGACTCGCCACGGGCGAGCGCGGCGAGCGCATCCGCCATGACCTCGATGCATTCGGCCATCGGCAGCGCGCGCTCGACGTCGGCTTGGCTGAGGATCAAGAGCGACATGCGACCTCGCATTATAGCGGTGGTGCCGGGTGGCCCGTGGTCATGTTATGCTCCGACCTCCAATTGAAAAGGCCGGTCCGGCCAGCAGTCCGTGGTGAAAGGGCCGGGACGCATCGGCGGTCGCATGCGGCGGGGACTGTCGCCACGGGCTATCGGCCTGTCGACCGACGTGTGGAAAGGAGCACGAGGGATGACGAGACAGATTGTGGGAGGAGTGGTCGTCGCGTTCGTGGTGGGGCTGACGCCGACCGGTGTGGCCGCGCAGCCCGTGTCGCCCGAGCAGCAGATCGAGGAGGGCCTCAGTCCGCTGCCCGAGGCGATGCGCGATGACGCGGAGGTCAAGGGCTACGACGAGTCTGGGGCGCTCGTGACACTGCGCGAGGGCGCTGGCCTCCTTACGTGTATTGCCGACGATCCGGCAGTCCGCGCCTACACCGTGACCTGTTTTCATCGGGACATGGAGGCCTACGTCACGCGCAGTCTCGAGTTGACGAAGGAAGGTGCCGATACGCCAGGGCGGTTGCAGACGCTGCAAGCCGAGATCGACTCTGGCGCGCTGACGCTCCCGGATCGCGGCGTGGTCTATCAGCGATCCGGATTGGACGTCGACATCAATGATGCGGCGATGCTCATCTTTCTTCCGAACGCGACCGCCGACGGCACGGGGCTGACCTCATTGCCGAGCCCGCAGCATCCGTGGCTACGTGAGCCGGGGACGGGCCAGGCCCATGTGTCGATTTCGATGCGTTAGTCGTGAGCGCTACGGCAGCGCCGTTCGGATCGTCTCGAGGCTGACGCCGAGCACGCTGCGGGCGATCGCGTCGAGGTCGCCCTCGGCGCCCTCGAAGTGATAGGTCGTGTGGGTGTGGGTGAGGGTCTCGGCGGGGCCGAGGGCCGCGGCGGGTGACGAGGTTTCCAGTTCGTAGAACGGGCCGAGCGGCGCGGCCCCCGGTGCCGGCGGCCCGTCGTTGTAGCTGTTGACGACGTCCCCGGCGTACGGCTCGTCCTGCATCTCCCACATCGAGTTCACGTACTGCGTGGCGTTCTCGGGCCGGTCGTACGTGACGAGCGTCAGCAGTTGCCGGGTCGGGTCGTAGCTGCCCAGTGCCGGTTCGGCACGCGAGGGGCCGAGGCCGATCTTGCTTCGATAGGTCCCGTCGGCGCGGAAGAACAGGCGGCCGTCGGCGATCACCAGACGGTCGTCTGGTACTTTGCCGAAGTAGGCATCGTTGACGATCGGCCCGAGTTCGTCCTCCGGACCCGGGCGGAACGGAATCACGACGACTGATTCGGCCGAGTGCTTGAACATCCCCAGAATCCAGATCGACAGCAGCCCAGAGTCGGCCGTCCAGGACTCGGGACCCACGTTGGTGATCGTGTTGACGGACTGGTAGGCGACGCGCAGCACCGTGGCCGGAACGGCCGCATCGAGACCTGCAGTGTCGATCAGGCGGACGGTGCGATCGATGCGCACGTCGAACTCGGTGCCCGAATGGTTCGTCAGCGCCGCGCGGTGGGTCAGCGTGACCTGCGAGGCGTCCTGCTCTTGAATCACGTAGGGTTCGCTGTCGAGGGCGGCCGGCGTCTGCCAGTGGTCCAGGTCGAACGGGTCGCCGTCAGCGAAGAAGATCGAGAACTGTCCGCCTTCGGGGCCGAGCCAGAATCGGTCTTCGCCGCCGATGGCATTGATGTGCGGCTGCAACTCGCCGGACGTGATGAGCGCCTCGTTGATCCAGCCGTAGCCGATCCCACGGGCCCCGGCTGCGGCGCTCGTCATCACGCGGCCCTGCCAGCGCGGGGCCACGGCGACGCGCGGGCCGCCGTCGACGTCACCCAGGACGACCAGGTCCATGTGACGCTCGAGGAACGCGACGTCGTCCTGGAAGGACCTGATCGAAGCGGCCGCCGAGGCGGAGTCGTCCTGTGCGGGGGGTGGGTCGGGCATCGGTCGGCACGCGGCGGCGATGAGCAGGGTCCCGACCGCCAGTGCGGCCGGCGCCAGTCGAATCTCGAACATCGAATCAGCCTCCCCGGGCACGCCGCCTACCAGTGAATCGTCTGGCTCAGCTCCACGCGCTTGCTGTCGTCGTCGTGGGCGCTCACATTGGCGCCCTCCAGCAGTTCACCACGCGCGCCGAACTGCCGGACGATCGAACCTGGCTGCATCCGATCGCTGTTGATGAACCGCATCTGGAAGGAGACCCAGACCTCGATCTCGCCGGGTTCGAACGACGAGAGGTTGACCTCAGCCTCGAATCCGCCGTCCGAGACGGTCGTCAAGCCCTCGAGGAACAACATGTCGCGCGGGGTCTCCGGGTCGTAGGCCAGATCCTCGTGCCGCAGCTCGTAGGCGAGGATGGCGCCGTCGGCCAGGTCGGTCGTGCCGGAGATCTGAACGCGGGCGCCCTCACGCTCCACACCCATGGTCAGTTCGACCGTCGGCGGCGGAGTGGCGCAGCTCAGCGCCAGGAGCGGCGCCAGGACCACGACGAGGATGCCGCGGCGGGGCGACGTCACCGAGCACGTCCCTGGGGACCGTGGAGCCTCATCGGAGGATGGCCTCTAGCGTGGCGCCCTCGGCGTCTCGGAAACTGAACGTCGCGCGGTCGGCGTTGCCCCGATTCAGGAGGAACAGCTGCGTGGCGCGTTCGGGGCCATCGGCGTATGCCGGGAAGACGACGGCGTCGACTGTCTGGCCACCCGAGGATCGCGTCATCGACGGGACCGTCGCCGTGATCGCTTCCTGTCGGACGTTGACGGTCTGCTGCTCGGCCGTCACGGCGATCGGGATGTCACTGGCGACGCGGATGCTCCCGCGGAACTTGCCGCGGTCGGTGAGTTCGACGTGTGACAGCTCGACCTGCCGCCCACCGGGCAGGATCTGGTAGGTGCGGTCTAGCAGGTTGCCGTCCTCGTCGTAGACCAGAAGTCGGACGTCCGCGGTGCCTTCGGTGGCGTTCGTCAGCGTCAGGCGGAAGCTGGTCTGGCCGTGGCGAACCACGCTCGGGTAGGTGTCGACCGGGAACCACGCTTCCGCCGTGCTGCCGCCGACCGAGGTGCGCTCGGAGATGAGCGTCGCGCCTTTCGAGGCGGAGACAATCGCCCCCGCGAGCGGGTGCCCCGAGAACGCCTCCACCATGGCGAAGCCTCTCGCGATCGCCGGGGTAGTGCCATCGGCCGACCAGACCGCCGTGCCATGCGGTGGCAGATCGAGCGGGACCTCGCTCGCCCCGTCGATCGTGACCGGCTCGCCGCTGAACGCGAAGAAGGTCAAGCGACCGGTCAGCGCGTCGTCGCTGGGATTTACCATGACGAACTCGGTCGAGGTGCCGCCGCCGATCTCGTAGCGCGGTAGGGCGACCGTGCCGCCGCCGCCCACGCTGGCGCCGTAGGCGACGGGCACGGCCGTCACGATCTCCTCATCCCGATCGTTGGTGATGATCCGGGTAGCGACGACCGCTAGCGGTCGGTCGGCCTGGATCCCGACCGAGCCCGGTCCGGCCGCCTGCAAGCCGTCGAGGGGCCAGACGGCGCTGCCATTGGCGGCGATCCGACGCTCTGACGCGGCGCCGACGCCGTCGCCTGCCGCGTCTCGAAACACGAGCGAGACCGTCAGGGCCTGGTCATTCGGATTCGACAACCTCAGCACCGTGGTCCGGCCGGTCCGGCCGTCCGTGAAGACGGTGGCCTGATCCGCCAACGGAGGTGCCGATAGCCCGGTCTCGCTGATGAGCACGCGACTCTCGCGCTGCGACAGTTCGTCGAACACCGTCGTCATGTGCGTCAGCATCGCGGCGCCGCCGCCGAGGGCGCTTGGGCCCGTCGCGACCGCCCAGCCGCGCTGGGTGGTCTCCTCCGTGTCGGCGCTGCTGGACTGGTAGCGCTGGACCGCCAGGGCCGGTAGGTCGGCCTCGTAGCTCGAGCGGGCCATGTCGTGAATCATGATGTTCGAGGCGAAGCCCTGCGAGACGTAGAGCCGCTGGTGGTCGCTGTCGAACGTCAGGCCGCGCGGGTCCCAGATCTCGTTGGCGCGAACCGGGCCCAACTGCCGCGTGTCGAAGTCGGGCTGTCCGATGACATGCTGGGCCTCGGGTCCGTTGTCGAGCCGGGCCGGGTGGGCGTCGAACACCAGGATGCGATCGCTGCCGTGATCGGAGACGAGCAGCCGGTCGTTCGCGTAGTCGTACGCAAGTCCGTCCGGGCCGTCGATGGCGCTCCGCGAGCGGCCAGCCTCGAACGTGTCGAAGTCGCCCTGGCCGATCACGACCGAGGGGGTGGCGCCATTGGCCAGACGGTCCGGCGCGGCGTCGAACACGAGCACCCGGTTGTTGTTGCCGTCGGCCACGAAGAGCCGGTGCTGCTCGGACTCGTAGAACAGCGCGGCCGGCTGGTACAGCCCGGTCGGCGTGGAGTTGCGTCCGCTCGTCGTGAAGTCGGGCTGCCCGAGAACAACCGAGGCAGCCATGCCACTCCGCAGCCGGTCGGGCGCCACATCGAAGCCGAGAACGCGGTGGTTGCCGCCATCAGAGACGAACAGGCGGTCGTGCACCGGGTCGTAGGCGAGGCCGGTCCCGCGCGGGCGCGACGGCGTGATGCCGGTGCCGACGCGCGTGTCGAGGTTGATGCCGGTCTGCGTCGTCGCCGGCGTGATGCTCGTGAAATCGGCCTGGCCCAGGACAGCGATGGCTTCGGGACCGTTTCGCAGCCGAGCCGGATCGGCGTCGAAGACCAGGATCCGATTCCCCCATCCATCACTGACGAAGGCGCGCTTGTGGCGCGCGTCGTAGGTGACTGCCAGCGGGATCTTGATGGTGGTCGGACCGATCGGATACAGCTCGCCGGAGTAGAGGTCGGGCTGGCCGAGGACGAAGTGCGCGTCGCGATCCTTCACGCGATTCTGGCGATCGAGCTGCCAGACGAGCACACGATTGTTGTACTGGTCGATGGCGAAGAGGCGATGGTCGACCGGGTCGAGCACGACGTCGCGTGGATAGATGTTGCTCGGCGTCGCGCGGTCGTTGGCCGACCGGCGCTCGAAGTCCGAGCGCCCCTGGTCGTCGAGGTGGCCGATCACCTCGACCGCCGGCATACCGGTCCGCAGCCGTTCCGGCGAGATGTCCCAGATGATGCCTCGGTTGCCCCCCGGATAGCCCTCGGTGGCCACGAGGAGTTGTCGCTCGGAGTCGATCGACGCCGATCCGAGCCGGGGCCAGACCGACTGCTCCCGCGAGACGATCGGGTCGTAGGCGCCGAAGCCCGGTTTCCCGAGGACCGCAAGCGGCTCGGCCGCGCGCAGGGAAGCGTCTGGGCCGACATCGTAGACGGTGATGCGCATATGTTCGATGCGCGAGACCTGCTCCGCGATGAACAGGCGCGCAGTCCGGTCGTCGTAGGCCAGGCCGCCCGTCGCGAATCCCCGCATGTCGGTGCGGGGCGCTGCGGTTTCGAAGTCGGGCTGGCCCATGACCTCGTCGGCCGTCGCGAACGTCTCGAGCCGTTGCGGCGCCGCGTCGAAGACCAGGACGCGGTTGTTGCCGCTGTCGGACACGAACAGGCGCTGTCCGGTGGCGTCGTACGCGAGCGAGCCTGGACGGCTCATCCGGCGCGCGCTCAGGCCGGGTTCGCGCGCGGTGAAGCTCTCCTGCCCCAGCACGATCGCGGCGTCCATTCCGGTGGCGATCCGATCGGGCGCGATATGGAAGACCAGAATCCGGTTATTCGAGCCGTCGCCGACGAACAGCCGCTGGTTGGCCTCGTCGACCGCCAGGCCGAGGCGTCGCCCTGCGTGGTTGGCGGCGAGCCCGCTCGTCTTCGTCTTGGCGTCGGGCTGACCGAGAACGAAGAGTACGTTCGCACCCGTCGCGATCCGATCCGGATGGATGTCGAAGACCATGATCTGGCTGCCGCCGCCGGGCAGGCTCTGCCCGTTAGTGTTGTCCACCAGAAACAGCCGCTGGTTGATGTGCTCGATGGCGAGCGTGCCAGGGAACTCAGTCTGACTCTCGCTCCAGGCGCCGGCGTGCGACCGGCGGGCGTGCTCGCTCGGCTTACCGAGAATGTACGCAGCCGTGGGCTGCGCCAGGGTGCCGTCGTCGTTGAGATTGAAGACTTCAACGCGACCGTTGCCGTTCCCGGCGACGAACAACCGACCATGGACGCGCTCCAGCGCCCCCTGGGGCGGTCACCAAATGCTGTGGCCGGCCGCGCCACCGTTGGTCACGCCACCGACGAAGGTCGGATTGCCCCAGATGTCCTCCTGGCCGATCTGGTCACTCGCCGGCTGGCCGTTCCGTTGCGCGGCCGCAGCGGTCGGGAGCGCCAGCAGTAGCGCCGAAACGAGAGCCAGGTGGGCGGCACGCGGAATGTGGAATCGAGTCATCGTAACCTCCTCGAGAACACGTGGTGGCGGCGGCGGCGGCGATGGCGTGCCGCGCCGTTCCGATGGTCGATAGCTGGAAACCGGGGGATTATATAGCAGCCGGCGGTGGTCGCGATACCATGACGCCGGAGGCCCCTGGCGTCGCTTTGGGGCGACTGACCCCGCGCCATCCATGGAAACCCGACCGTATTTCATCGCCGGCGATCTGTTGTGCAGCCTGCTCGTGGGCGGCGTCACGGGGGTCGCGGCCATCGCGACCTTCAGCGAGGCATGGCCGATGCCGGCGGCGATGCTCGTCGGCATGTTGCTCGGCATGGCGGTGGCAGCCGTGGGCATCCTGGCGTTCGGACGCTTCTTCGGCATGATCGAGCTGCAGATGCCGGCGATGCTCAGCGGGATGCTGGCGGGGATGATCGTGGCAATGATCGTGACACGCCGTCCGCTGCCGCCGAGCACCGGCGCGATCCTCGGCGGCGTGCTCGGGCTGGCGACCTTCGTGGCGGTGTGGCTTGCGGACGCGTGGCTGAGCGGCGACGGAGCACGATGGACGCGCTGACGCGGAGGAAGTGGGATCGCGCCGCGGGCGCCTTCGATTTCATCAACGGCCTCGGCGCCGAACGCAGATGGTGGCCGGTGAAGCACGAGTTCTTCAGCGCCATGCGCGGCAAGGTACTGTTTGTCGCGGTCGGCACCGGACTCGATATCGGGCATTTTCCACCTGGGCTGGAAATCGTTGGCATCGACATCAGCGACAAGATGCTCGAGAAGGCGCGTCCCCGCGTCGAGGCTTATGCCGGCGCGATGACGCTCCGGCATCTCGATGTGCACGACCTGGATTATCCGGCGGGCACGTTCGACCAAGTGTTCACGTCGTGCACGTTCTGTTCGGTAACCGATCCCGTTCGCGGCCTCGAGGCCGTCCGGCGGGTCCTGAAGCCGGCCGGCGAACTGCACATGTTCGAGCACACCGGCAGCCGGTACTTTCCGTTCAACGCCTTGCTGCACCTGATGAATCCGATCGCGAGACTGACCGGTCCGGAGATCAACCGGGACACCGTGGACAACGTGCGGCGCGCCGGCTTCGACCTGGTCGAGGTGCGGCACGCCTTCCTCGACGTGGTCAAGACGATTCACGCCGTGGCCCCGTCGCCGCGGGTCGCGGATCCGCTACATCCCGAACAGATTCCGCTGCAGCTTGACGAGCCCCTGCTCGTCGCACCAAGCGATGGGCTTTGAACTCGTGGTCGAGAGCGAGATCGGGGTGGGCTCGACGTTCGCCGTCGGGCTCGAGCCAGACGGTTCGCCGGGGCGCGTGCCCTGGCTTTCCCGCGACCACGCTCGACCGACGTGTACAATTCTGCACCGAATGTCAGGCACGATCGTCGCCATCGCCACGCACAAGGGAGGAGTCGGCAAGACCGTCATCACGATGGCCATGTCCGCGGCGTTCGCCCGCGCCGGTCAGCCGGCGCTCGTGGTCGACATGGATCCGCAAGGACACGCGTCGATTGGGCTCGGGGTCGAGGTGCTCGACAACGAGTTGACGCTGCGTGACTTCTTTCTCGACGCGGCGACGCCGATAGACAAGTCGAGCTGCCGCCGTCAGAGACCGGCGAGACGGCCGGGGCCTCGAAGCCGCTCGCACCCGCACCGTCGACGCCACCCCAAGATGCCCGCAGGGCGGGGTCGACCTGGGGATTTCTCGAGGATGAGCTGAGCGCGAAGGCCAGGCCGCCCACGGCCCCGGAGGGGGCCGGCCCGGCCCGACCGACCCTTCCGGCGTCGTCCTACGAGCCTCTGGCTGCGCCTCCGTTGAAGGTGGTGGACTTGCCCGCGTTCAGATCGCCGCTGTCGCCGCGACCCTCGGCATTCGGGGGCGTCGACGACGCGGAGTTCGCAGCCAGAATCGACAGCGTGGCCGGCATTGCGAAGCTCGTCGACGAACCGGCGTACGTTCTCGCCGCGACGCCGAATCGCACGTCGCGGACGCCGGGCGCGCTCGATCTGAACAGCCCCAGGGTGACGAAGCTGGTGACCGAACCACCACAGCTGAGGAACTTTGGGTTCGATCTGGATGCGGGAGGTGCCGCTCAGGCCGTCGACGGCTGGCTCAGGCGGGTGGAAGGGGAGCGGTACAAAGCCCTTGCGCTGTGGGACGACGGGACGGTGATCTTCGTCGCCACGGCCGGCGAAGAGTTCCTCTGCTGGGGCCGCCAACTGACGGAGCACGGCCTGCTCATGAATGAGTCGGCCCTCGTGGAGTCGACGTACCTGTTCGCCGAATTGGCGCGGCGGCTGCACGCTGGTCTGCGGCTCACGATGCCCGAGATCGAGTTTCGGCTTGTCCTGCGCGACTTGATGCCGGAGGGCTCGCCCATCAGCATCTCGACGAGCCGGGACACCGGTTTCGCCGACGAGGTCGAAGAGGACGTGCGCGCCGGCTTGGCCGGCGCGCCCAGGCGAATCCGCCGAATGGCGTCCTAGGTCTCGAGAATCCGCTTGAAGACCTCGACCGCCCGCTGCATCTCTTCCATCGTGCCCAGCGAGATACGCGAATGGCTGTTCTCCATCGGCGGGAAGTCGCGCCCGACCATGACACCCTGCTCGGCTGCGGCGTCACGGAAATCGGACGCGGGCTGCCGGATGTTCACGAACAGGAAGTTGGTCTGCGAGTCGGTCGCCTCGTAGCCCATCTCCTTGAACGCATTGATCGTGAACTCCCGGATCCGCCGGTTCTCCTCGCGCTCCGCCACCATGTGGTCCGGGTCGTCCAGGGAGGCCAGCGCGCCCGCCGCGGTCATCACGTTGATGTTGCCCAAGCCCCAGGCGGCCTGTAGCTTGGCGAGCGTGGCCGGACGTCCGGCGGCCCAACCGAGCCGCATGCCGGCCATGCCGTAGGCCTTCGAGAACGTCCGAGTGATGAAGACGTCGTCGTACTCGAGCGCCTCTGCGGCGGCCGTGTCGACGGCGGGGTCGGTGGCGTACTCGATGTAGGCCTCGTCGACCAGGATGGCCGTGCTGGGCGAACTGGACTTCACCTTCCGGATGAACGCCGCGATGTCGCCGTGCGAGTGGGCGGTCGCCGTCGGGTTATTCGGGTTGCACAGGAACACCATGCCAGCGCCATTCGCGGCCTCGGCCATCCCGTCCAGATCGATGCTCAGATCGGCGAGGACCGGGACTAGGCGAATGTCGGCGCCCAACGTCTCGGCCGTCCGGTTCGTGCTGAGGAACGACGGCGTGGCGTTAACGAGCGGCCGGGAGGGCGAGACGTAGGCCCGAGTGCCGGCTTGCAGCAGGGCGCCCGACCCGGTGGACGTGATGACGTTCTCCGACGTCAGCCCGTGGCCGACGCTGCGTGAGAGCGCCTCGGCCAGGTCGGCCGGTGCGCTGAAGCCGTAGCGGCCGACGTTGCCGTGGAGCACCTCCTCCATTGCTTCGACCGCCGCCCGGCCCGGGCCGCGGGCGTTCTCGTTGCCGCTGATGCGGATGATTTCCTGCGTGGCGGCCTGCGCCGCGGCCGCGAGCGGGTCCGGGCTCCAGGCCAAGGCTTCCTGGTTTCGCCCAAACACCCAGCCGGTCGACAGCGCGCCCGCGCCCCCGATTCCGAGCGAACGAACGAACGCGCGACGTGACAGTGACATGCAGTGCCTCCTCATCGGCAGGCCGGCGCTTTGGCCGGTTCAGGTTTCAAGGACTGAGTGTCGGCCGTGCGTCGCATCAAGTCAAGAGCAAACGCCTGCGACCGTACAGCCACGAAAAAGGGCGCGCCGGACTGGCCGGCGCGCCCCTGGCGCAGCTTCACGAACGTGTCGAGATTCCTAGGTTTCGAGGATCCGCTTGAAGACCTCGACCGCCCGCTGCATCTCGTCCATCGTGCCGAGCGAGATGCGAGCGTGCGTCTGCTCCATCGGCGGGAAGTCGCGGCCGACGATGACCCCATGCTCGCGCGCGGCATCGCGGAACTCGGCCGCGGGCCGGCGGATGTTCACGAAGAGGAAATTGGTCTGCGAGTCGGTCGCCTCGTAGCCCATCTCCTTGAACGCATTGATCGTGAACTCCCGGATCCGCCGGTTCTCCTCACGCTCGGCGTCCATATGCGCCGGGTCGTTCAGCGACGCGACGGCGCCGGTCGCGGTCAGCATGTTGATCTCACCGAGACCCCACGCTGACGCGATCTTCTCGAGGGTGGCCGGGCGGCCGGCGGCGTAGCCGATGCGGAGGCCCGCCATGCCGTAGGCCTTCGAGAACGTCCGTGCGATGAAGACGTCGTCGTACTCGAGACTCTGCGCCGCGGCCGTTTCGATGGCCGTATCCGTGGCGTACTCGATGTAGGCCTCGTCGACGAGAATCGCCGTATCGGGTGAACTGGACTTCACCCGCCGGATAAACGCCGCGACGTCGCTCAGGGCGTGTCCGGTCGCCGTCGGGTTGTTCGGATTGCAGAGGAAGACCATCCCCGCGCCGTTCGCTGCGACCGCCATCCCGTCGAGATCCAGCTTCAGGTTCGGGAGGAGCGGAACCGCGCGCACGCTGCCGCCGACAGTCTGGGCGGTGCGGTTCGGGCTGGAGTACGACGGCGCGCCGTTGACCAGCGGACGATCCGGCGACACGAACGCGCGGACCGAGGCCTCCAGAATGTGCCCGGAACCGGTCGTCGTGAGGATGTTCTCGGCCGTCAGGCCGTGCCCGACCCGGCGGGCGATCGCCTCGGGGAGTGCGACGCGGACCACGTCGCGGCCGTACCGACCGACGCGGCCGTCGATCACCTCGCGCATCGCTTCGAGCGCGGCGTCACCGGGGCCGCGCGCGTTCTCGTTCGAGCTGATCCTGATCACATCTTGCTGGGGCGCAGCCTGCAGGGCCGCTTCGAGCGGGTCCGGTCCCCACGCCAGGGCTTCGTGCCCCCGACCGACGACCCACGCCGTCGACAACGCCCCCGCGCCGCCGACTCCGAGGGAACGAACGAACGCGCGACGTGACAGTGCCATGGGATCCCCCTGTTTCAATACCGGGCGCATCAGTCGCCATCGACTGACCGCCTGAGACCCTGAGTGTCGGCCCTGGCGCGTGTGCTGTCAAGAACGATCGGCCTACTCGCGGTGGGATAGAATCGGCGCCCGACGGAGCCGATGGGGCAGGAGGCACGATGCGACCAGAACGTACGAACCAGCCGACGCGGCGGGACGTCCTGGCGGTTGCCGGGGCGCTGGCTGGGGCCTGGGTGGCACGGCCCGGTATCGGGTCGGCGCGGGTGCGAGCGCAGGCCGCGGCGGTCCCCGATGTCGATCATCTGATCTGGGGAGTGGCCGACCGCGACGCCGGCATAGACTACCTTGAGGCGCTGACTGGCGTGCGCGCCGTCGTCGGGGGCAGTCACCCCGGCCGCGGGACCCGCAACGGCATCCTCTCGATGGGCCACCGCCAGTACATCGAGATCCTGGCGCCCGATCCGGAGCAGCCCGAGGTCGACACCGAGCGCATCGCGACGTTGCGCCGGTTGGCGACGCCACGGTTGCTGACCTGGTGCGCGGTGGCCGGTGACGCCGACACGATGGCCGGCCGAGTGGGCGCGGCGGGAGTGCGGGTCCGCGAGATCCGGGACGGCGCCCGGGAGCGACCCGACGGCGTGACCCTGCGCTGGCGCAACCTCTACGTCGAAGGGCCCGAGGACGACGTCATCCCGTATGCGATCGAGTGGGCCGTCGGCACACCGCATCCGAGTAGCGACGCGCCGCTCGGCGGCAGCCTCCAGTCGCTGCGGCTCCAGCATCCCGAGGCAGCGCGGATGAGCGCGCTCCTGGCCGCCATGGGCCTCGGCCTGCGCGTCGAGCCGGGGCCGGAGACGAAGTTGGCGGCCGTCCTCGACACGCCGCGGGGCGAGGTGGTGCTCCAGTAGTCGGCGCCCCCCGCAGTCGGCCAGTTCACGACCCTCCTTCATTGGCCCTGGCGGGCCCGAAATCTGGCTTTTCCGGGCGAGGGCTGTGGCATAATGCCCGCCTCTTCGAATCACTCGGTTCGGGGACAACCACGCGGGGGCCGTCCGGTCATCTCGGCCTCGGAGGCGGATCTCGTCACACTGGGGGTTTGCAGATGATTTCGAACGACAAGACACCCAGGCGCGGCTTCCTCGGCACGATGGCTGCGGCTGCCGCCGCCGTCACACTGCCCTGGACCGGCAAGCGCGTCGCCGCGGCCCAGGGCGGTCCCGACGACTGGCTCGCGCAGCAGACCGGCGAACATCGATGCTTCTTCGATTTCCCCGCGGCGAAGGCGGGTGCGGGACTGGTCCACATCCGGAACTACATCTTGACCTACGGCGGCGCTTACGGCGTCGATCCTTCCGACATCAGCACGGTCGGGACGTTCTACAGCTTGGGGCGCGAATGCAGCATTCCGATGGCGTTCAACGATGCGATGTGGGAGAAGTATGCCATCGGCGAGTACATCGGGCTCGGCGACCCGGCCACGATGGCGCCGGCGACGCGGAACATGTACAACGCCGATGATACGAACAATCCGGTTCTCTATGTCGGCCCGATCGGTCCATTCCCTGACGCGCGCATCGAGAGCTTGCAGGAGATGGGCACGACGTTCCTGCTCTGCAACAACGCGCTGGTCGGATGGTCGATGGAACTCGCCGGAGCAGGCAGGGGAACAGCAGCGGAGATCGAGGAAGACCTGAAAGCCAACACGTTGCCGGGCGTCGTCCTGGTGCCGGCGATGGTCATTGCCATCGAGCAGGCCCAGGTCGCGGGTATCTCGTACAACAAGCAGTAGCCGGTCCTGCGTGACGCCGGATCGAGTGTCGTTAGCGGGGTGTCCGGCTGCGGCCGGGCACCCCGTGTTTTATTTCGCAGCGAGGCACGCCATGCGCCAGCCGACCCAGCGACTCCCGCGAGCCGTCAACCACCATCGCGTCGTCGTCGACCCAACGCGCCGAGACTTCCTCCGGACGTCGGGCGCGCTCGGCGTCTCGGCCGCAGCGCTGGCAGCGGGCGCCGGCCAATGGGCTTGCGGGCCGGCGGGTGAACCGAGCGTCGCCGATCCCGCCGAGCGCGAACTGGCGCTCCGCGCCCTGGACGAGGCGACCGGGGCCGGTGCCAGCTACGCCGACGTCCGCGTCTCGCGCCACTGGTTCGAGTCGGTGCGGACCCGGGAAGAGCAGATCACCGGCGTGAACTTCACCGAGTCGTACGGCATCGGCGTTCGGGCGCGCGTCGGCGGCTCGTGGGGGTTCAGCGGAACACGCGACCTCGCGCCTGACGCCGTAGCGGCGGCGGCACGGAGCGCGACGGCGACCGCGGCGGCCAACGATCGCATCGCGCCGCAGACGACCGAGCTGGCGCCGGTCGAGGTCTACCCGAACGCCGCCTGGGAGACGCCGCATCGGATCGACCCGTTCGACGTCTCGCTCGAGGAGAAGGCCGCCGTCCTCTTCGACGCCAGCCGCGCGGCGCTGGCTGTGGATGGCGTGCAATTCGTGTCGGGCCGTCTGTCTGTCGTCAAGGAGCGGCGGCTGGTGGCGACGAGCGAGGGGTCGCTCGTGCAGCAGACCTTCATCCGCCAGAATCCCTTCGTGACCGTGACGGCGGTTTCACCCGATCGATCGGACTTTCAGAGCCGGGTTAGCGATGTCGCCGCGGCGGCGCGCGGCTGGGAGTACATTGCCGACCTCGATTGGCCGGCGCTGGCGACGCGCTGGGCCGAAGAAGCGGTCATGAAGCTGACGGCGCCCTCGGTCGAGCCGGGGGCGTGGGACCTGGTGCTGCACCCGTCCAATCTCTGGCTGACGATTCACGAGTCGATCGCGCATCCGACCGAGCTGGACCGCGCGCTCGGCTACGAGGCGAACTACGCGGGGACATCGTTCCTGGCGCCGCCGGCCGAGGTGCTGAACACGACCCGGCTCGGGCCCGACTTCATGACGTTCATGGGGAACCGGACCGAGGTCGGGGGCTGCGCGACGTGTGGGTGGGACGACGAGGCGGTGCCCGCCTTTGAGTGGCCGATTATCGACGACGGCATCTTCGTGAACTATCAGACGACCCGCGAGCAGGCCGCGTGGATCGCCGAGTACACTGGCATGACGCGCAGCCAGGGCTGCGCCTACGGCCAGAACTGGGCGAGCATCCCATTCCAGCGGATGCCGAACGTCAGCCTGATGCCGGGCGAAGAACCGCTCAGCGAGGACGGCGTGATCGCCCAGACGGATCATGGGATCCTCATCGAAGGTGACGGCTCCTACTCGATCGATCAACAGCGCTACAATGCCCAGTTCGCCGGGCAGGCCTTCTGGGAGATCCGCGATGGCCGGAAGTATCAGATGCTGCGCGACGTGGCTTACGTCATGCGGACGCCCGACTTCTGGAACTCACTGGCTGTCCTGGGTGGGCCCGAGACCTACTGGCTCGGCGCGACGTTCGGCGACGCCAAGGGCCAGCCCGGGCAGGCGAACGCGGTCTCGCACGGCTGCCCGATGGCGCTGTTCCGCGACGCGACGATCATCAACACGGCGTAGGAGGCTGGAATGCAGGACTCGACAACCCCCGCAGCGAGGCGTGCCGGCCTGTCGGCCGATGAGGCGCGAACGCTGGCGGACCGTACGCTGGCTGGGTCCCAGGCCGACGCCGCGCGCGTGACGATCGACGCCCGCACTCGGCCGTTCATCCGGAGCGCCGACAACCGGATCACGACGGCAGGCGCCAGTTCTGACGTGGCGGTGACGATCATGAGTGCGTTCGGTCAGCGCGTGGCATCGGTTACAACGAACCTGATCGACGAGGCCTCACTGGCCGCGGCCGTGCGCCGCTCCGAGGAACTTGCGCGGCTGGCGCCGGAGAATCCGGAGTACCTCGGCGAGCTCGGATCGCAGACCGACGCGCCGGTCAGCGGATACTACGCGACGACCGGCGGCGTGTCACCGGAGGCGCTTGCTTCGGCGGCGGCGCTCGGGATCGCCCGGGCCCGGGAGGCGGGGAACGTCGCGTCGGGCTTCATCGACGTCCAGAACGGATCGCGGTCGGTCTCGACCTCCGAGGGCCTGTTCGCGCACCACAGCAGCACGGGTGTGGCCTCCACGCTGACCGTGCGCGCACCCGACGGGTCGACCTCCGGCTGGGCCGGCGACGAGGCGGCCGACTGGGATCGGATTGCGACGGAGCGGATCACGGCCGATGCCGTCCGAAAGTGCGACGCCTGGCACGAGAAGACGGCGCTGGAGGCTGGCGCCTACGACGTCGTCCTGGAGCCGACCGCGGTTGGGATGCTGATGCTCAGGATGCGCGGCGCGTTCGACGGCCGAGCCGCCGACGAGGGCCGCTCGTTCTTCTCGGCGCCCGGCGGCGGCGGCCGGATCGGTGAGGCGCTGTTCGACCCGCGGATCACGATCCGCAGCGATCCGGCTGCGGAGGACGCCGAGGCGGCGCCGTTCGACGGGGAGGGAGCGGGCCGCGGCGCGGAGACCTGGGTCGAGGACGGCGTGCTGCGCAACCTCGGCTACTCCAGGTTCTGGGCGGACCGGCAAGGCGTCGATCATCGACCGGCACCGGCGAACCTGCTCATGGCTGGCGGGTCCGATTCGGTCGAGGAGATGATTGCCTCCACGCAGCGTGGCGTCCTGATCACCCGATTCTGGTACATCAGGGGGCTCAATCCCCGCACGATGTCGTACACCGGCCTGACGCGGGACGGGACCTTCCTGATCGAAGAAGGGCGGATCAGCCGGCCGGTGAACAACTTCCGGTTCAACCAGTCGCTCGTCGAATTGCTCCAGAACGTCGAGATGCTCGGCGAGCCTGTGCGCGTGGCGGCGGGAGAGAACAGCTCGGTCGGCCTGCCGGTCGTCGTCCCGCCGCTCAAGGTGCGCGGCTTCAACCTCGCCAGCGTCTCCGACGCGATCTGAACTAGGCGCAGGGCAGGGCTTTGGCCCTTCCATGAGAGAGCCAGCCGGTGTCAAGGCCGCCGGTCGGTCAGGGGGCACACGCTTCCATCCGCACTCTCGAGGATCTCGCTATTGAGATCGGTGCATGCTGAGGTCCGTGCGTGCCGGGTGCTGCTATCTGCCTGGCGGCCTTCCGAGGAGGCCTCGGGCTGAATCGCAGTCAGCCGGAGACGGTCTG
>MPLZ02003216.1_pt1 | contig 39820 bp, 27 predicted proteins | sample 1617311 | NCBI WGS metagenome assembly MPLZ02 (sample SAMN05944806, study PRJNA350692) | marine metagenome | biome: marine; feature: ODZ; material: water; isolation source: 160 m water sample filtered on 0.2 um supor filter | place: Pacific Ocean | collected 2012-04-08 | depth 160m m | reverse complement strand
CGCAGGATAGCTCGCCTGGCTGAACTTGCCGGCAATCGGCGGTGTGCCGAATGTGAACTGGTGTGTCCGCTCGTACAACCCGGTCAGGAGGGTCGCCCGGCTGGCGGCACAGATCGACGTGGTGACGAACATGTTGCTGAACCTCACCCCCTGCGCGGCTAGGCGATCCATCGTTGGCGTTTTCAAAAACGGATGCCCAGCGCAGCCCATGCGGTCCCAGCGGTGGTCGTCAGACAGGAAAAAGATGATGTTCGGCCGATCGGCGGCCTTGACCAAGGCGTCCGCCGGAACGGCGAGCAAAACGGCAACAAGCCCCGTCAGCCAAGCGAATGGAGTTCTCATGCGGGCCAGACTATAAACTTGGCTAAGCGCCTGGCCAAGCGGGTGTAGGGTAAAAACGCCGAAATCCTGGAAAAAAGAGCGTAAACAGTGGTTGACACGAGGCAGGAGTTCTGCTCTGCTCTCCGCCCTTTTTGGAGATGTACGCGGTAGTAAAAACGGGAGGCAAGCAATACAAGGTGACCGAGGGCGCCACCATCGAGGTGAATCGCGTAAGCGGTGACGAGGGCAGTGCCCTGACCATCGACACGGTGCTGATGGTGAACCAGGACGGCTCCGTGAAGATCGGCACCCCGACGATTGACGGGGCCAAGGTCGAGGCCGAGGTGGTTCGGCACACGCGAGGCCCAAAACTCGTGATTTGGAAGATGAAACGCCGCAAGGGCTACCGCAACAAGAACGGGCACCGGCAGGATCTTTCCGTTCTCAAGATCAACAAGATTAGCGCATAAGACATGGCACATAAAAAAGGACAAGGCAGTTCCCGAAACGGTCGCGACAGCGCAAGCCAGCGACTGGGCGTCAAGAAATTCGGCGGGCAGCCGGTGATCGCCGGCAACATTCTTGTTCGCCAGCGCGGCACCAAGTTCACCGCTGGGCGAAACGTGGGCCAGGGGCGCGACTGGACGCTGTTCGCGCTGGCCGATGGCCGCGTGCAATTCGACAAGGGCGGCCGACGGATCAACGTGCTTACCGAGGAAGCCGCGGCGAACTAGCCGGGCACACTGACACTTTTGGATGGCGGGGCAATGGGCCTCGCCATTTTTGTTTGGAACCGGCCCCGCCGCGGGATCGGCCCACACCCCGATGTTTGTCGATTCAGTCAAGGTCCAAGCCAGGGCCGGCAAGGGCGGCAACGGTTGCCTAGCGTTTTCGCACGAACCGTTCAAGCCCAAGGGCGGGCCGTGCGGTGGCGACGGCGGCAAAGGGGGCGATGTCATCCTGCAGGCCAATCACGACATCAACAATCTTATCGCGCAGTATTACTCGCCGCATCTCCACGCCAAGGACGGCCGCCCCGGCGAGGGCAAGGGCAAGACCGGGCGCGGTGGTAAAAAGCTCATCGTCAAGGTTCCGTGCGGCACGATGGTCTGGAAACTCCCGCCGCCCAAGCCAACAGACGAGCAGCAGGACATGGTCGTGCACCGCACGCTTGCCGAAGCGGAAGCGCTCGAGATCAATTTTGAGACACAACCGGAGGCGCTGCCTGAGTCCAGGTTGACGGAACCGGAGGTCATCGCTGACCTGACCGAGCATGGGCAGCAGTTCGTGCTGTGTGCCGGGGGGCGCGGCGGAAAGGGTAACATGCATTTTACCACCTCGACCCGGCAGGCACCACGCTTTGCGCAGGACGGTGAACCCGGCGAGGAGGGCCAGTACCGGCTCGAGTTGCGGCTGCTCGCCGAGATCGGCCTCGTCGGCTACCCGAACGCTGGCAAGTCCACCCTACTCTCCGCGATCTCCTCGGCCCAGCCGAAGATCGCCGCCTACCCGTTCACCACGCTGCACCCGAACATTGGCATCGTGGAGTTCGCCGACTACAGCCGGCTGACCGTGTGCGACATCCCGGGAATCATCGAGGGGGCGCACGACAATGTTGGCCTTGGCCATGCTTTTTTAAGACACATCCTGCGCTGCCGCGTGCTCGTGCTGCTAATCGACATGGCCGGCACCGACGAGCGCGAGCCGTGGGAGGATTACAAGCAACTGCTCAGCGAGCTGGAGTTGTACGACCCGACGCTGCTCAACCGTCCGCGCCTCGTTGCTGCCAACAAGATGGACGAGGAGATCGCGCCGGAAAAACTGAAGGCGTTCCGGGCCAAGCTCGGCCAGGTGGATATTGTGGAAATCTCCGCCGCGTTCGACCTTGGCCTCGAGGAATTGAAAACCAAGATGCAACAAATCGTTGCCGCAACAAGTGAAGATTGATTTATGCTAAGAGCCGGAATCGTCGGGCTGCCCAACGTCGGCAAGTCCACCCTGTTCAACGCCGTCACCCGCACCCGCAAGGCGGAGTCGGCCAACTACCCGTTCTGCACCATCGACCCCAACGTCGGCGTCGTGAACGTGCCGGATGCGCGGCTCGATGATATCGGGGAAATCTCCGAATCAGCGGAACTGGTCCCGGCCTCCGTGGAGTTCGTCGACATCGCCGGGCTGGTGAAGGGCGCCTCCGCCGGCGAGGGGCTGGGCAACCAGTTCCTGAGCCACATCCGCGAAGTGGATGCCATCGTGCACGTGGTGCGCTGCTTTGAGGATGATGACATCCATCACGTCGAGGGCAGCATCGACCCCGTGCGCGACATTGAGACGATTTCCACCGAGTTGATCCTCGCCGACCTCGAGGCGGTCCAGCGGCGGCGCGACAAGCTCACCAAGGAGGCCAAGCGCGGCGACAAGGAGGCGGCGGCACTGGTGGCGATCATCGACAAAATCGAGCCGCACCTTGGCGAAGGCAAGCCGGCGATCACCTACGAGTTGACCGACGACGAGGCCGCCCTGGCCAAGCGACTGTTCCTGCTCTCGGCCAAGCCGACGCTGTTCGCCGCGAACCTGAGAGATACGGAACTGGCCAATGCCGAGTCCAACCCGCACATAGTCAAGGTCCGCAAATACGCCGCCGAGCATCACGGCTGCGAGACGCTTGCAATCAGCGCACAGATCGAGAGCGAACTGGCCGATTTGTCCGAAGAGGAGGCGGTTGAATTTCTCTCCGAGTTGGGCGTAACCGAAAGCGGCGTCGGGCAGTTGATTCACAAGTCGTACGCACTGCTGGGCCTGCAGACCTTTTTCACTACCGGCGAAAATCAAACACGGGCCTGGACAATCCGTGTGGGCGACACCGCGCCCAAGGCGGCCGGCGAGATCCACGGCGATTTTGAGCGTGGCTTCATCAAGGCCGAGACTGTATCGTACGCCGACTTAGTTGCGTGTGGCTCGATTGCTGCTGCCCGCGACAAGGGCGTGTACCGGATGGAGGGCAAGGAATATGTCGTGCAGGAAGGCGATGTGATTCTGTTTAAATTCAATGTCTGACCGCCCAGGCACCTGGCGAAGCCGATGAGCAACGAACGACTGGTTTATCTCGACAACAACGCCACGACGCGGGTCGCACCCGAGGTCGTCGAGGCGATGTTGCCGTGCCTCACTGAGCACTGGGGCAACCCGTCGAGCGCGTACGGCCTGGCCAACGCACCGGCACGCATGATCGAGACGGCACGCGAGCAGGTGGCAGCGCTCATCGGCGCCGACCCGCGCCACATCGTCTTCACCAGTTGCGGCACCGAAAGCAACAATGCCGCCATCCAGAGTGCAATTTTGTGCCACCCCACCAAGCGGCACGTCATCACCTCGGCGGTCGAGCATTCGGCCAACATCAAGTTTTGCCAGCAACTCGAAAAGCGCGGTTACGAGGCGACATTCCTGCCGGTTGATCTCGACGGCGGCATCGACCTCTGTGATTTGCAGGCAGCCATCCGCCCGGACACCGCCATCGTTTCCATCATGTGGGCGAATAACGAGACCGGCGTGCTGTTTCCGGTTGAGGAACTTGCAGCGATCTGCCGCAGCCATGGCGTGTTGTTCCACACCGACGCCGTGCAAGCCGCCGGTAAACTGGCGATCGACGTGCAGAAACTCGGCGTCGATTTCCTCTCCCTCTCCGCACACAAGCTGCGCGCGCCCAAGGGCATCGGCCTGCTCTACGTCAAGCCGAACGCGCCGTTTCAGCCGTACATCATCGGCGGCGGGCAGGAACGCAGCCAACGTGGCGGGACCGAGAATGTCGCCAACATAGTCGCCTTCGGCAAGGCAGCGGAGCTCGCGCTTGGACATATCAACGACGAAAACACGCGGATGCGGGCACTGCGCGACAGGCTTGAACAGGGCATCCTGCAGACGATTCGCGGCTCCGTGCGAAACGGCGGGGGCGAGCCGAGGCTGCCCAACACGACGAACATCGGTTTTGACGGCATCGAGGCCGAGGCGATCCTGCTGCTGCTCGACCGCGAGGGCATCTGCGCCTCGAGCGGTTCGGCCTGCACCACCGGCTCGATCGAGCCGTCGCACGTGCTGCAGGCCATGGGCGTGCCGTTGTCGCGCTCGAAAGGCTCACTGCGCTTCAGCCTTGGACATGACAACACGGAGGCGGACGTGGACTGGCTGCTCGAGAAACTGCCGGCAATCATTTCCCGCCTGCACGATGCCTCCCCCGATGATCCGCTTGGCCAAGCGGAAGAGCGCCTGGCCAGCGCCGGTTAGCCCAGCGCGGCGATTACCGCCTTCATCGACTCCTCCTGCTCGAGCATCGATTCCACCAGCTTGAACTGTACCCGGGCGCGGTCGAGATTCTGCCCCTCGCGGTGCACGCGAAAGTAGGTGTCGCCGTTCAGGTGATCGGTCAGAAAACGGATGCCCAAAATGAACGTGATGACCTTGCCGGAAATCGCGAGCTGATCCCGCTCGGCTTGGGTCAGGAATTCACTGGCCTCGGCAAGATAGCCCTTGGCCAGTTCCTCAAAATATTCCATCCGCATGGTCACCTTGGCCAGGTCGCGTTCATCCTCGTCGGCCGGGCTGGTGAGTGTGCGCATCATGTCGCCGAAGTCGTAGTGCGCCAGCCCAGGCATCACCGTGTCGAGGTCGACGATGCAGACCACCTCGCCGCTGTCGCAGTCAAACAGCACATTGTCGATCTTGGTGTCGTTGTGCGTAATGCGTAGCGGCAGCTCGCCCCGCTCTTGGGCATCTAGCAACAAGCTGACGATGTCGCTGTGTTGTCGGCAGAAATCAATCTCGGCCTGCGCCCCGGCAACTCTCCCAACGCTGTCCGCAGCAACGGCCCTTTCCAGCGCCTTGAACCGCAGCAGGCCGTTGTGAAACTCGGGAATGGTTTCCTGCACCTTCTCCGGCGAAAGATCGGCAAGCCGTTTTTGGAACATGCCAAATGCGCTCCCCACCTGGCAGGCCTGGGACGGTCGCTCGGCAACATGCGTTGAGATCACCCGTTCGATGAACACGTATGCCCGCCAGTAGTTCCCGTCGCGATCGCGGTGATACGGCGCCCCGCCCCGGGTCGACACCAGTGTCATCGTACGGCGGGTCAGGTCGTGCTTGTTTTCCGCGCCGATTTTCCTGCGCAAATGCTCGGTAGTCAGCTTGACGTTTTGCATGACCAATTCGGGGTACTGGAAAACGTGGTGGTTGATGCGCTGCAGGATGTAGCGGATGGGCGTGCCGCCCTGCCGGCAGGTGACGATGTAGGTGTCGTTGATGTGGCCCTTGGTCCACGCATGGCCCTCCTCGAACTCGGCCACGATTTGAAACTGACCGACCAGTTTTTCCAGATTGAACCCGTTGACCTCCGTCACGCTCCCCGTTGATTGGTTTTTTTGGCCGTCAGTTCAAGCGTAAACTCGCCTGCTTAGCCAAGCGGCTCAGGAGCAGCCGAGGCTCTCGCCGCAGTTGAGGCACTTGAAACAGGCACCGTTGCGGACGGTGACGTTGCCGCAGGTCGGGCAGGTCGGCGCGTCCTCCATGAAATGCGCCACCGACTGGCTGATTGACGAGCCGTCGTGGCTGTGCGAATGCGTCGCCGCTCGCTCGACCGATTCGCCGTCTCCACCGCCGGCCACCGGCAACTCAACCACCGGCTTGTTGACGTGCCTGGTCTCTGCTTGTCGCAGGCCGGGGATGTCCAGTTCCTGCTGGCTTGTATCACCCGTGGTTCTCTCGAGATAACCCGGGATAAACTGGATACCCATCCAGCGGAACACGTAGTCAATAATCGATGAGGCGCGGCGAATCTGCGGGTTCTTGGTGAAGCCGGACGGCTCGAACCGTTGATGGGTAAACTTGCGCACCAGCGCCGCCAGCGGCACGCCGTATTGCAGGGAAATGCTGGTCAGCGCGGCGACGCTGTCCATCAGGCCGCCGATGGTAGAGCCCTCTTTGGCCATGGTGATGAACACCTCGCCAGGATAGCCGTCCTCGAACAGACCGATGGTCAGGTAACCCTCGTGCCCGGCAATGTCGAACTTGTGCGTGATCGCCGAGCGGGTCTCGGGCAGACGGCGGCGGAGGGGTTGGTCGATCTGCTTTCGCAGACCGACCAACTGATCCTCCAGTTCCTTGATCCGCTGATCCGCCGGGGTGGCGGAGTCACTCTCGGTTCCCTCACCGGTCTTGGCGGTGTTGAGCGGCTGGGACCGCTTGGAGCCGTCGCGATAAATCGCGACACACTTGAGTCCCAACCTCCATGCCTGATCATAGGCGTCAGTGATATCCTCAACCGTGCATTCCCTAGGGAAGTTGACGGTCTTGGATATCGCACCGCTTATGAACGGCTGGGCAGCGGCCATCATCTTCAGATGTGCCATGTAGTGAATGCTGCGCTCGCCCCGGAATGGCTTGAACGCGCAGTCGAACACATCCAGATGTTCGGGCTTGAGCCCGCTTCTACGGGTTTCCCCGTCCTCCTTGACGTCCTCGATGGAGTCAAATTCTTCCACATGGGCGACGATCTGCTTCACCTCGTCTGCCGTGTAACCCAGCCGCGACAACGCCTCGGGCACGGTGCGATTCACGATCTTCAGCGTGCCGCCGCCGGCAAGCAGCTTGTACTTCACCAGCGCGATGTCCGGCTCGACACCAGTCGTGTCGCAATCCATCAGGAACGCGATCGTGCCGGTCGGCGCCAGCACGGTGACCTGCGCGTTGCGGTAGCCATTCTCGTCGCCCTTGGCCAGGACCTCCTCCCAGCAGTCGCGGGCGGCATCCTTCAAGTATCCAAAATCATCGCTTGGCTGAATCTCCTCCACGGCATCGCGGTGGAGTTGCATGACGTCTTGCATCGACTCAACGTTGTCCTTGGCCAACGGCTTGGCCACGCCGACGCAGCGGGCATCGCGGTAACCGGGAAACGCACCCTTCACGCCCGCCATCTCCGCCGATTGCTCGTAGGCGTGCCCGGTCATGATCGACGTGATCGCGCCAGCCAGAGCGCGGCCTTCGTCCGAGTCGTACGGCAGTCCGTAGCTCATGACCAGCGAGCCCAGATTCGCGAAGCCGAGGCCCAGCGTGCGGAAGATGTGGGAGTTCTCGGCAATCGGCTGGGTCGGGTAGCTGGCGTTGTCGACGAGGATTTCCTGCGCGGTGATGAAAATGCGCACCGCCGCCTTGAAACGGTCGATATCGAACACGCCGTCCTCCCGCTTGAAGCGCATCAGGTTCAGCGAGGCCAGGTTGCAGGCCGTGTTGTTGAGGAACGCGTACTCGGAGCAGGGGTTGGTCGAGTGGATCGGCTCGGTGCCCTTGCAGGTGTGCCACTTCTGGATTGAGCCGTCGTACTGGAGGCCGGGGTCGCCGCAGATCCAGGTGCCCTCGGAAATCTTGTTCAGCAGATCGGAAGCGTTTTTCTTTTCGAGATTCTCGCCAGTGGTCACGGCACGCGTCCACCAGTCGCCATCATCGTGCGCGGCCTGCATGAACTCGTCGCTGACACGCACCGACAGGTTCTCGTTCTGGTACATGACGCTGCCGTATGCGTCGCCGTTGTACGAGCCGTCGTAGCCCTGCTCGATGAGGGCCCACGCCTTTTTCTCCTCCTCCTGCTTGGCGTCGATGAACTCCTCAATGTCGCCGTGCCAGTCGCGGATGGTGTTCATCTTGGCCGCGCGCCGCGTCTTGCCGCCAGAACGAACCACGTTGGCCACCTGGTCATAAACCCGAAGGAACGACATCGGGCCGCTCGGGGCGCCGCCACCGCTGATGGCTTCGCGCTTGGAGCGGATCGGCGTGAGGTCGGTGCCGGTGCCGGAGCCGAACTTGAAAAGCATCCCCTCGCTTTGCGCCAACTGCAGGATCGACTCCAGGTCATCATCAACCGACTGGATGAAGCAGGCGCTGCTCTGCGGATACTCGTACTGCGACGTGGCGCGCTTCGCTTGGCCAAGCGCCTCGTCGTAATGCCAGTTGCCCTTGGCAGAGTCGTTGCCCACGCCGTACTCGTGATGCAGCCCGACATTGAACCAGACCGGCGAGTTGAACGCACCGTGCTGGTTCAGGCAGAGCCACGACAACTCGTCGTAAAAAACCTCGCCGTCCTTCTTGCTGAAGTAACCGTCGTTGACGCCCCAGTCGGCGATGGTGCGGGCCACTCGGTGGACCAATTGCCGCACGGACGTCTCACGCTGGGGTGTGCCCTGCTCGCCGAAAAAATATTTCGAGACCACCACCTTGGTCGCGAGTTGCGACCAGCCCTTGGGCACCTCGACATTTTCCTGCTTGAATATGACGTTACCGCCCTCGTCGGTAATCTCCGCCGTGCGCCTGTCCCACTCGATCTCGTCATATGGACTGCACTTGGCATCGCTGAATAGCCGTTCGATCCGGATGCTCGATTCTTTTTCGCTCTTGGCCAAGCCACCCCGTTTTGGGACATTGACTTTGGGGGTGGAGGCGCGTCGGGTGGCACGGGAGGCAGGTGCGCTCAAAGATTCGTTTGCATCGATCATGGGTTGTCAGGGTTCTACTTTGGTTTAGGGACAGATAACCTTGCTTCAGGGCGTTTTTTTGTATTCAACCGCCCCTGAAAGCTCAGTCGAACTGGGCAACAGGCGGATTGTTACCACAAGCTATTGGGGCAGCAAGTTTTTTTTACCACAAATTATTGTGTTTTTGCTTTTATCACCCCAAACCGCCAACTTCCTTGCAGCCCAAGTATTTGAGGCCCAGACTCTTCGGTGACGTGGCAAACTATTGGATCGAGCAACTGGACGAGGTAGAGCCGACTCCCTGCCCATGCGGCTTGGCCAAGCGCGCTTTTGTGGGCGAACCAGGCGCCGTGGCCAGTCTGCACGAGGTCGATATCAGGCAGGACTCAGCGGTCCATTACCACAAACGGACGACCGAAATCTACCTCGTGCTGGAGGGCGAGGGGCACATCGAGCTGGACGGCGAACGGGTGCCGGTCAAGCCGATGAGCGCCGTGTACATCAAGCCCGGCTGCAGGCACCGCGCGGTGGGCCGGTTGAAAATCATCAACATCCCCGTCCCGGCGTTCGACCCCGGCGACGAGTGGCTCGACGAGTGAGTCCTCCGCTTTCAGCTTGCGTCGGACGGGCGATTGCCGATTGAATCCACCGCCCTGCGGGATTGTCAGGGTTGCCACGTTTTATTGCATGCACACGTTCATTCTTTTTCTGCTCGGAGTCACCTCGGTGATCAGCCTCGCGTTCATCATCGACCGCGGCCTTGCCCTGCGGCGCAGCTCCATCATCCCCCAGCCCCTGACCGACAGCCTGGAGCATTGCCAGACGCGCAGCGACGTGAACACCCTGCTGCGGTTCTGCCAGCAGCACGAGCGTGCCCCGCTGGCGCGGCTGACCACGGCCGCCATCGAGCACCTCGAGTGGGCCAAGCCGGACAACGTCGAAGCGCTGCAGACCCGCGCCCGACACGAGATCAGCCGGATGGAGCGCGGCATGGTGGTGCTGGAGATCATCACCGGCATCGCGCCGCTGCTGGGCCTCGTCGGCACGGTGTTTGGGCTGATCGAGATTTTCGGCGAGATGACCTCGGACCAGGTGGACACGGCCAAGTTTGCCAGCGGCATCTCCCTGGCCCTTTACGCCACCCTCTCGGGCCTGAGCATCGCCATCCCGTCGCTCGTTGCGTGGAGCATTTACAACAAGCGAATCGAGACGTTCGCCATCGAGATAGAGACACTGCTCGACAAGTTCCTCCGCCGGCAATACCCGATCGATCCCGGCAAGTAGCCACCCCCGCTGCCGATGCGATTTCTCCCGCGCAAAAACCGAAAGCCCCCTATCGTCATCATCGTCGCGCTGATTGACGTGCTGATGGTGGTGCTCATTTTCATGGTGGTGTCGACAACCTTTACGAACCAGGCCGCCGTGAAGCTCGCGCTGCCGGAATCGTCGCAATCCAAGGTCATGCCGGCGCCGGCGGTGAGCAATCACCTCATCATCACCGTAGCCAGAAAGACGCCGCACATTTACCTGGGAAATGAGACAGTGGAACCGGACGCACTCGAGGCCGAGTTGAAAAAGGCCATCGACGCCAACCCCGAACTGGAACTCTCCATCCGAGCCGACACCGACGCACCGTTTGGACAAATCATCAAGGTGATGGACGCGGCCAAGGCGGCGGGCATCACGTCCGTGAAAGCATTCACCAAGGAGCCCGACGGCGAATGATTGACATCCCTCCACCCGACAGCCTGCACCTCTCGTCGGCCACCGGCTGGCTGCAACTCGGCAACCCCGACGAAGCCCTGGCCGACTTGGCCAAGGTGTCGGCCGAGCACCGGGAACACCACGAGGTGCTGCACCTCGAGTGGCACATCCACGCCCGCAACAAGGAGTGGGAGCGCTGTGCGGCAATCGGCGGTATCATGGCGAAGCGACACCCCGACGACCCCGCCGGCTGGATCAACCAAGCCAACGCGCTGTTTTACCTCAAGCGCGGCCGGGAGGCGTTTGACCTGCTCGAGCCGATGCGCGAGCAGTTCCCGCAAAACGAGGCCATCCCGTACAACCTCGCCTGCTACGCCTGCCAGTTCGGCGATCTCGACCTGGCCCTGGACTGGTTTCAGGACGCGGAAAAAATCGGCGACCCGGAAAAAATCCGCGAAGTGGCCCTGCTCGATCCGGACATGGAACCGATCTGGGAACAGATCAAGTCAGTGAGCAGCGAGCAGTAAAACTCCTTGCGCTTGGCCAAGCGTTGGGGTCAAACAACCGGCGTGCCGGAATGGTTGACATCGATTCTCCTCGGGATCATCGAGGGCATCACTGAGTTTCTCCCGATCTCCTCCACAGGTCACCTGCTGTTGCCGCAGCAGCTCGGCTGGCTGGAAAAGCAGTCGGACGTTTTCAACATAGCCATCCAGAGCGGCGCCGTGCTCGCGGTGCTGTTCAATTTTACCGATCGCGTGAAGCAACTCACCCTCCGCTGCCGCGAACCGGCAGCGCGCGACTACCTGGCCAAGCTCTTCGTTGCGTTCGTCATCACCGGCGCCGGCGGGCTGGTCATCGACCAGCTTGGCTTTGAGTTGCCGGAAGATGTGCTGCCAGTGGCGGTGGCGTTGCTGGTCGGCGGCGTGCTGTTTGTCGTGGTGGAAAATAAAATCGGCGACCAGGCAAACTTGGCAGAAGTCACGTGGGCCATTGCGATTGCGGTCGGCTTTGGACAATTGCTCGCGGCGGTGTTTCCCGGCACGTCACGCTCGGGGGCGACGATTCTTATCGCGCTGCTGATGGGTCTGCGGCGTGTGCCGGCAATCGAGTTCACATTCCTGCTCGGCGTGCCAACACTGCTGGCAGCCGGCGCGTACAAGGTGTTCAAGGCGGTGCGCGCCGAGTCGTTGTCGGAGGATTGGGGACAATTGATCCTGGCCACGGGAGTCTCGGCCATTACCGCGTTTGTGTCAGTTCGATGGCTCTTGCGCTACATCGAGACGCACACGTTCGTGGCGTTCGGCTGGTATCGCATCGCGCTAGGCCTAACACTGATCGTTTATTTGATCGCATTTGAATAACACCTTTGAAAACGCAGTATTACTGTTGACGGATACGGTGCTTGGCCCACAATCTGGTTTTCAGAGTTACGTCTGGCCAATCCCCACCTAGCAGGCAGTCACAACAACTTTTTTGTAACCATTTTCAAGCAAATGATGTAGTAGCTCTACGTTAGTGTTCATTAATGAGAAATATTAATTGGAATCCATATCAAGCCCTGACCCTGCTTGGCTTTGCGGCGGCCTTAGCCGGGTGCGGCAAAAGCAACTGGGCCGAAAAAGCCAAGCAATACTCAGGCAAGAATTCAGGTAAATCACCAACTGAAAAGGCGGTATTGGTGGAACTGGCCGAGGTGAAGCGGGGGATGATCGAGGCGATCCTCGAGCGCTCCGCGCCACTCGAGGCGGAGGCGCAAGTGGAAGTCTCCGCCCGCACGTCCAACCCGGCCATCGAACTGCTCGTCGAGGAAGGAGACAAGGTGGAAAAAAACGAGGTGCTCCTTCGACTCGAGAGCGACAAGCAGAAAAACGATTTCGACCAGGCCAAGAGCCAGTTCGACAAGGAGCAAACCGACTTCAACCGGCAGGAGTCCCTTTACGGAGACAACCTGATCAGTGAACAGGAGTACCGCAACGCAAAGTTTTCCCTCACCCAGCGCCGTCTGGCGTTTGAGGAGGCCAAGCGACAATTCGAGTACACCGAGGTGCGGGCGCCGATCAAGGGAACGATCACCCTTCGCGACGTGAAGGTCGGCGACCAGGTTGGCAGTGGGCGGAAGATTTTTGAAATCATTGATTTCGACTCGACGGTGGCGGTCATTCATGTGCCTGAACAATACCTTCCACAACTCAAACCTGACATTAAAGCACGGCTGATATCCAACACGCTTGGCGATACTGTTTTTGCTGGATATGTAAAACGTATCTCGCCCATCGTCGAGGCTCGTGCCGGAACGATTAAGGTCACCGTCGGCGTGAAGAAACTCGGCGCGCTACGCCCCGGCATGTGGGTGGACGTGGAACTGGTACTCGACACCAAACAGGAAGCCCTTTTGATCCCGAAAAAATCGATCGTTTACGACAACGACCAAACCTTTGCCTTCAAATTGCATAGCGACACCAACGGCGTAAAACGGGTAAAGCGCCAACTAGTCCTGCCTGAGAATGCGGACAAGGTTCATATCGAGCCAACCGATGGATTTGCTGTTGGTGAAAAAGTTGTTGTCGCCGGTCAGTCTGGATTGAAGGAGAATTCTAGAATTCGCGAGGTAGGAGATCCTGATCCAGCCACCGTCAGCACCAACGCTCCTACAGCTACTGCGACCAACGCCCCAGTCACCAGCAAGAGCGGGACATAATTTAGCGCCTTCCGCATCGGCATGGAGTCCCCGCATCGCAATCCCAACTTCACCACCGACCGACCAGTCGCAGTGCTGATGGTATTTTTGGCCGCGGTGGTCTTTGGCTACTTCTCGCTTGGCCAATTGCCAGTCACGCTGATGCCGGAAATGAGCTACCCCACCCTCACTGTCCGCACGGAGTACCCCGGCGCGGCACCGGAGGAAGTCGAGAATGACATCAGCCGCCGGATTGAGGAGGCGCTGGGTGTTGTCGGCGGACTGAACGAAATCAGCAGTATCAGCCGGGCAGGGGTCAGCGACGTGATTTTGGAGTTCGTCTGGGGCACATCGATGGTCGATGCGATTCAAAATACCCTCGAAAAACTTGATCTCGTTTATATGCCCCGCGAAGCGGAGAAGCCGCTGCTTCTGCATTACGACCCATCGCTTGACCCTGTGATGGAACTGAGTCTTTCCGGTTCCAGTCGAAGCATTAAGTACAAAGGCGACGAAGGTTTACGGCGCCTGAGGCGAATCGCTGAACTGCAGGTCAAACGCCAAATTGAACCGATCAAGGGGGTCGCGGCGGCGCGAGTCCGCGGTGGACTGGAGGAGGAAATTCACGTGTTGATCGACGAAGCCAAACTGCAGCGTGTCAACCTTTCGATCAGCCAGGTGCTCAGTCGTTTGCGCGCTGAGAACATCAACGCAGCTGGAGGTCGCATCCGAGAGGGTGGCGCAGAATACATGATTCGCACCATCAACGAATATCAAAGCCTCAAGGAGATCGAAAACACGATCGTCTTCCGCCGCGAGGGACGCGAAATTCGCGTGAAGGACCTTGGCCAAGTTGTCTACGGCCAACGCGACCGCGAGATGCTCACCCACACCGATGGGCGAGAGAGCGTACAGATCGACATCTACAAGGAAGCCGACGCCAACATGGTGGAAGTGGCCAAATTCGTAAACGAGCTTGTTGGTGAAATCTCCGGGTCCAGTCGTTCGACGCTGGCAGGCAAACTGCGCGCGGAAGAGGATGCGTACTTACGGGTCGTCGCTGACCGCTCAATCTTCATAGACAATAGCATCAAGGAGGTAAGGAACACCGCGATCTTTGGCGGTATTCTTGCCATAATGGTTTTACTGGGCTTTTTGCGAGACGTCCGTACCACTGCAATCATTGCTGTCAGTATCCCTATCTCAATATTGGTGACATTTGCCCCTCTAAACATTCTTGAGGTGTCACTTAACATAATGTCGCTTGGCGGCCTTGCGATGGGTATCGGCATGCTGGTTGACTCATCGATCGTGGTACTTGAATCCATCTACCGCTGTCGCCAAGAGGGCGACTCGATCCGTGCGGCCGCCATTCGTGGCACGACGGAGGTTCGTGGCGCTGTCATTGCTTCAACCCTGACATCGATCTGTGTGTTTTTTCCAATGGTGTTTGTAGAGGGCCTTGCCGGACAGGTCTTTAGCGATCTTGGCCTGACAGTGGTCACATCGCTCATAGCCTCGTTAATCGTGGCGGTATTATTCATCCCAATGCTCGCAAGCCGCGCTGGATTAAAGTTGCAGGCCGGCGTTGGCATGGTATCGCACGCCCTCAGTTCGATCGAAGGACGCATCAGCCTGTCGACATTGTGGCTACGGGTCATCCTACCGCTTGTTATTCTACTAGTGGTGATGATCGGGCTGGTGCTTGGATACAATTGGTGGATGGTTTCTATATCCGACGATCCTCGATTTGAAGAAGAGATCGTTTATGGAGCTTTGGCATTAACAACACTTACAGTTTGTTCAGTAGCTGCTTGTATTTGTCCGCTCCTAATCTCATTGGCCAAACGTTTACATGACCTCGGCCAATCTGCTTGGTGGCTACTCGCATTCCTCCCAATACTATTGCCGGTGTTTGCCCTAAAGATAACTCCTGAGCTATTGTTGGCATTGACTGCCTCTGTGTTACTCCTTCCAATTTGTTGCATTCCGGGAGCTATCCTGACCATTCTTCTATTAGTCATTCCGGGCAACTCAACCGACAACCGCTTCGGCCCAGCCTCATATCAAAATCAGAGCTTGGCCAAGCTTTGGGGGTCATTTCGCGCTTTCAACGAAAGCATTGCTCGCAATCAAGGGATCTTCTTTTTCCAATGGATTGCAACAGTCTATTTCGCCCTGCGTTTGGCCATCTCGTTCATGCTCGAATTGATCGGGCTATCATTCCTTTGGTCGATTCGAGTAATCGCTGCTATCTGCCTTTTTACTTATCGATTTTTCCTCAACCGAATCCAGTGGTTAGGATCCCTGCTTACGCTAGTCTTTGGAAAATCCTTAGGCACCTCAAAAACCGGTGAAGAAACCATCGACACACGTACAGGGTTATATTCAAAACTCATCCGTTGGGCCTTGGCCAGCCCCACTACAATGATCGTTTTGACGGCAACCTGTTTTGCCTTGACCTACTGGGTGGGCAGGCAACTCGAAACAGAACTGCTACCGGAAGTGCATCAAAGTGAGTTTACCTTTGAAGTTGCCCTGCCGGTTGGCACACCCCTTGATCAAACAGTCTCAATCCTGGACGGCATCGAACAAGACATCCTCAAAGACAAGGAAATTAAGTCAAAGATTGAAGCCATTGAAAAAGCGAAAGAGGACTTATCCAGCACCGCTTCAATAACAGAGAAAGAGGCACGTTTGACGCTGGAGAAATTGCTGTCAGAGTTCTCCACAATAACCCAAGAAATGCGGCTTAATATGCCAAGCCAAGAGGAGGTTATTCAGTCACTGACATCAGTCGACACCGAACTTTTTTTCAGCGAAAAGTTTACCAAGAAGGATTGGGAGAGAATAACAGATCTGGGCAATATTGATACACTGTTGGTGATGTACGGCTTCGATACCACCAACATGAAACGATCCGATGAAGGCGAACACTCGACCCGGTTCAAGGTGCTTCTCAAGCCTTCGCAGAACCCCAAACAAACCGAGGAAGTAGTCATCGACAGGCTACGTTCAATGTTCCAAGAAGTTCCAGATATCACCACACGTGTAACACGCCCGGTTTTGTTTAGCTCGAAGAAACCAGTGGTTGTTCAGATAAACGGTGAGGAACTGCCCGAGTTAAAACGATATTCCGACGAAGCCACCGCCCTACTTTCAAAGGAGTTGGACTTGGCTGATGTGGAACCGACCCTCCGCAGCGGCGCACCGGAAGTGCAAATCACCTACGACCGTCAGCAGATCATCCGCCACGGATTGAACCTCAACACGGTGGCAAACCAGGTCCGCGACATGGTCAAGGGCTCGGAAGCCACCAGGTTCAACCGCCGCGACCGCCGCGTGCCGATTGTGGTGCGCTTGGCCGAAAAAGATCGAGAGCAGGTGGCCGACGTTGGTAAACTGACCATCAATCCGGGCGGCGACACACCAATACCGCTGAACTCAATAGCAAAACTTACAGTCGGCGAGGGGCCGAGTGAGATTCGCCGGATCGACGGTAAGCGCGTTGCCTTGGTGCAGGCAAATATTGGCGACAGATCACTTGGATCGGCGGTTGAAACGGCAGACCGAATCCTAGGCCAAGAGATTGATTGGCCTGGATACATGGACTTCTTTATTACCGGACAAAACAAAGAATGGGAGCGCAGCCGCTCAAGCCTGTACCTCGCGCTTGGCTTGAGCCTTTTTCTCGTCTACGTGATCATGGCATCGCAGTTCGAATCGATGGTGCAACCGCTCATTATCATGTTCACCATACCGATGGCCTTCGTCGGCACCGTGCTTGGCCTGAAGATACTTGGCATCAACCTTTCGGTGGTGGTGTTTCTCGGGATGATCATGCTTGCCGGCATCGTGGTAAACAATGCCATCGTCCTGGTGGATTATGCCAACACATTACGCAGTCGGGGCTTGGCCTTAAAGGAAGCGATCGTACAGGCCGGCTGCATTAGACTTCGACCCATTTTAATGACAACGGCCACCACCGTACTTGGCCTTTTGCCGATGGCGATTGGCCTCGGAGATGGCGCAGAAATCCGCACACCAATGGCGGTCGCAGTAATCTGCGGACTTTTGACATCAACCTTCCTGACGTTACTGGTCATCCCAACCATCTATTACCTGTTCGGCCTCGCAGGTGAACGTCTATTTAAAGTCAAAGAGGAATAGCCATGGAAACAAACGACTTGGCGGCCAAAATTACTCGGTTGTCTCTCAGCCGAAAGGTTACTGTGCTCGTTTTGTTCCTGACCATCCTCGCAATTGGACTTATTGCGACCAATCGCCTCCCTCTTGAAATGGAACCCAAAGGTGCGGAGGGCCACGGAATCTACGTAAGAACATCGTGGAGATCCGGAGTTCCCCTGGAATCCATGGAAAAAATCGGTATTCCCATGGAAGAGGAGCTTAGCACCGTTCGAGGCCTGGACTCAATGTATACGCGCTGCAGCACAGGTTCTGCCTCGGTGGATTTAAGATTCAAGCAGGGAACCGACATGGATGTAGCCTATCGTGAAGTGCGGGATCGCATGGAACGAGCCAGGGTGCGCTTCCCAAAGGGAACAGAAAAACCACGACTCTACAAACGCGACTCAGAACCGGAGCCAATTGTCAGGATGACGATCGGCTCTAAACAGCACGTGCCTGATTATAATTTGATTAACAAAAATGTTATTGCCCCGCTTATGCGGATTGACGGGGTTGCAGATGTGGAGTTTCACATTGAGGAAAAGGAAATAATGATTGAAGTTGATAAAGACCGCGCAGAAGCCTACGGCCTTAATCTGGAAAACCTATCAAGGCGCTTGCGAGGGGACAATTTCACGTTGGCTAGTGGAACGGTAATTGACGGAGGCAAAAAATATGTTCTCAAGTCTACCAGTTCATTTCATACCTTTGACGAAATAAAAAATGCACCTATAAACGAAAATGTGTCCCTCAAGGACATCGCAGAAATAAAATACGAACCTGATATGGACGACCGATTTTTCCGGTATAACGGAAATGAGTCCTATGGCATTCACGTGAATAAGGAAAGTGAAGCAAACACCGTGGAGGTAAGCCGGAGGGTCATGCAACAGGTTGAAAAAATCAACAACAACCCGGCATTGAGCGGATATAAACTTCGTGTTTACCGCAATCAGGGCAATGATATACACAAACGATTAAATCACCTTGTTAATAACGGCTTGTACGGCGCCTTTCTTGCCGCAGTTGTCTTGTTCTTTTTCCTGCGTCGTTTTCGAATGACGCTGATTATTGCAATGGCAATCCCCCTTTGTTTGTTGATTTCATTAACCTCCATGTACTTCGCGGACCATAGCCTGAATGCCCTTAACATGGTGGGTTTGATGATTTGCATTGGGCTGCTTGTGGATAATTCAGTGGTGGTTGCAGAAAACATTCAACGCCAATTCAACAACGGCATGTCCAGACGCGATGCCTGTATTAAGGGAGTCAATGAGATTGGTTTGGCAATAACCACTGCAACCCTGACAACCATGATTGTTTTTGTCCCCATGCTATTTATTGATGGAGGCATGCGTTTCGCGCTTTCCGGCTTGGCTCTGCCTGTCATGTCTGCGCTCCTTGCCTCCCTGGTCGTCGCCTTGGTTTTTATTCCACTCTGCGTCCATCTAACCTTGTCCTACTCAGCAATGGGTAAAACCAGATTCTTCACTGCGGTGACTGAGTTTATCTGCACACCCCTTGCCAGAATATACAGTGTGAGTTTCGAGAAGTTCAACCTTTGGTACAACAGCGCACTAGGCTACTACCTTAACCGAAGACTCGACCTCGTTGTCATCGTAATCGTATTATTTATAATCTCCTACAGCTTTGGATATAAAAATATAGAGTTTTCGGATGACATGAATAACCAGAGGAATGAATTCGAGATCAACATTGACTTTCCGGACCGATATACAACCGAAGAGCGTAGCGCATATATAAAGCGGATCGAAAAATACGTTGAAGAAAGGAAGGAAGAACTAGGGATAAAATCATACGAAGCTCATTTCTCACCGTGGTATGCAGAGTTCGAGGGGCATTTTTCTTATGACCGTGTCAGTAAATTTTCAACTGAAGAAGCCGCAGAGGAGGTTTATAAGAACTTCCCTGAAGTACCTGGGGTGAGAATCCACTACAGAGGCATGAATGGAGGAGAGGAGCGAAATAACCATAAATCTAGGCAATACGTCCGATTAATTGGTGATGATCCTACATTGCTTCAGACCGTTGCCGAAAGCCTAAGGCCGCAGTTTGAAAAGCTGCCGGGTGTGCTTTCCTTGGAAAATAAAGACGACGATGAGGGGCCAAATGAAATGGCACTGATCATCAACCGAGATCGCGCCAACTCCATTGGTGTTAATCCCTCAGTCGTGGCTGGGACAATAAGCACCGCAGTGCGCGGCAGCGATCTTCCAAGATTTAATAGTAAGGGACGTCAAATTCCGGTTCGCTTGAGGCTCGGCGAGGAGGACCGTGCCAAACTGGATGATTTGAACAACATGCTCATCCCCACCGAAGATGGCCGATTTACTTCTATCGGGACAATAACCAAACCTACAATGTTAAAGAGTGAAGATTATATAAAGCGAACAAACAGGAAGCTCAGTTACACCTTTGGAATGAAACTCAAACAGGGTGAGGAAAAAACCGCTAAGGCCAACATAAACAATGCAACGCAAAACATTGATTTACCTGAAGGCGTTTCATTCGGTGAAATCAGGAAATCCTTTGATGACAAGGACCAGGAAAACGGAGAATTCGTTGTTTATATCGCGATTCTCTTTATCTACATGCTCATTGCTTTTCTTTTTGAAAGCATGCTCCTGCCTCTATCCATTATTTTAACAATCCCATTGGCAGCCATGGGTTCAATATGGATTCATTACCTTACCCAAACAAGCATGGACAGAATGGGGCTGGTCGGCGCCATACTACTTGTCGGCATTGTGGTAAATAATGGAATCGTTCTAGTGAACTATGCCAACCAGTTACGGCAATCCGGCATGGAAAGAACAGCTGCCATGTTGGAGGCATCACGAGTTCGTTTTAGGCCTGTGTTTATGACCGCCATGACCACGATCTGTGGGATGATTCCACTGACCTTTAGTTCATCCAATGAAATGGGCGTAAATTATCAAAGCTTTGGATACACGCTCATTGGTGGAATGACATGTGCCACCCTCTTCACGCTTCTGGCGGTGCCCGTCTTTTACACGCTGATTGACGATGCCCAAATCGCCTTGCGCAACACTTTGGCTACCGTCTTCGACCACGGAACCACTCAAAAACTAGCAAGTAAATAACTGCCTTTAAAACTAAGATTTAACGACTAAACATTCTTTATGGTAAATTGCGCAACTGCAACAATAGGTGCAACGTGATTTAGCCCTCAGAAATCAACCTCTGACTAAATGGAAACGCACGAACTTACGACTCGAATAACCCGACTGTCCCTCAGTCGGAGGGTCACTGTGTTTGTCCTGTTCCTAAGCATTCTTGCGGTCGGTCTCATCGCCACCAGCCGCCTCCCTGTTGAAATGTACCCCAAGGGACAGGAAGGCCATTCGATGGAAATCCGCACCGGCTGGAGTTCGGGTGTTGCACAGGAGTCGATGGAAAAACTGGGCCTCCCGATGGAGGAAGAACTAAGCACTGTTCGAGGTATCGACTCCATGGACACCACCTGCTCACAAACCTCCGCACGTGTGAATTTGAGATTCAAGAGGGGCACCGACATGGATGTGGCCTACCGTGAAGTGCGTGATCGAATGGAGAGAGCTTCACTTAGATTCCCTGAAGGAACTAATCCTTACAGGATTAGCAAACGTGGAGGAGGGACCAGCACCACAGTGGGCAGAATGGTCATCGGTTACGATGCCGATGCTGACCACTATGCTGTAATTGAACGGCATATCATAAAACCACTTCAGCGTATCGATGGTGTAGCCGATGTGGATATCGGCATACGCCAGAAGGAGATTCAAATTGAGGTCGACAAAGACCGAGCCGAGGCTTATGGGCTGAGCATCCACCGTCTCTCCCGCAGGTTGCGGGGGGATAACTTCACCATGTCCAACGGCAGCGTTCGGGATGGAGGCAAGAAATATCTCCTTAAATCATCAAGCACATTCCATACAATGGATGAGCTGAGGAATATACCAATAAACGAGACGGTTGAACTCAAGGACATTGCCACTTTAAAGTACGAGGTTGAGGATCCACACCACCACACCGAACGATGGAACGGTAAAGCGTCAGCAACTGTTTCAATCAGAAAAGAGAGTGAGGCCAATACAGTGGATGTAAGCGCTATGGTTGCCGCAACGGTACAAAAGATGAACAACAATCCGGCATTATCAAATTACCAGATCAAGCTCTATCGTAACTACGGCGATATCATCAAAGGCCGACTCAAGACACTTCGCAACAACGGGATGTTAGGCGCAATATTCGCCGCATTGGTTCTCTTTTTTTTCCTCCGCCAATTTCGGATGACGGCGATTATCGCCCTAGCCATACCTCTATGTTTACTCATTTCAATGATGATGATGTTTTTTGCCGGTGAAAGCCTTAACACAACAACCATTCTCGGCTTGGTGATCTGTGTTGGTCTACTTGTAGATAACTCAGTTGTTGTCGCTGAAAATATTTATCGTCATCACCAAAATGGAATGTCCAGGAGTGATGCCTGCATCAGAGGCGTTGGCGAAATCAGCCTTGCGGTAACAACAGCCACACTGACTACCATCATCGTTTTTCTCCCTTCCCTGCTGATTGATGGCGAAATGCGGTTCATGCTTTATCGCCTCGCATTGCCGGTGGTTTCAGCATTGCTCGCCTCGCTTGGCACCGCGATTATATTTATTCCTATCTGCGTCTATATCACCCTTCCATCAAGGCCCAAGCAACAAGACATCAGGCCCGACCATTCCATCAAGACATTACTATTTAATGTTTACCAAATGACATTCACCAGATTTAACCTTTGGTATAACAGAACGCTTGGCTACTTTTTAAGGCGCCGGCTTGATTTGGCCTTTATCTTGATTGTTCTATTGTCCTCTACTTATTTTTACGCCTTCAAAGAAGTAGACTTTTCAGGCCGTCGAGATGAACAAATCGAAGAGTTTAATATGTCCTTTCGATTTCCTGATCAATTTACACTCGAAGAACGGGACAGCTATTTTGAGACGATCGAAAATATTGTTGAAACCAACAAGGTTGAATATGGAATTAGCAGCTACTCAATTCGCTACTCGAAGCACTCCGGATCATTCGAGGGAAATTTTGGAGAAACGAGAAACAGCCAAACCCCACGGGAGGAAGTTGCGGAACAATTATATAACATATTCCCTGAGATTCCCGGCCTGCGAGTCTACTACAGCGGACAGGATCGAGGCGAGGTGCGAAACGACAAAAAATCAGAGCAATTTGTCCGCTTGGTTGGCGATGACCCTCAACTGCTTGAATCCGTCGCGGAAAATCTTAAACCAACCTTCGAAGCACTGCCCGGCGTAATTTCGTTGATGGACAGAGATTCCGACGAAGCACCAAATGAGATGGCCTTGATCGTAGATCGGGATCTCGCCAGCTCTATCGGCATCAATCCCGACTCGATCGCCGGGGTGGTCAGCAGCGCCATTCGTGGAAGTTCACTGCCCAAGTTTAATGGGAAAGGAAGGCAAATTCCTGTCCGCATGCGATTTAGTGAAGAAGATCGCGCTGAACTGGACGATTTAAACAACTTTCTCGTTCGAGCCGATGACGGACGTTATAGCTCGATAGGATCGATCACCACGCCGGCCATGCTTAAGAGCGAAACATACATTCGTCGACACGATAAAAAAGTGAGCACCTACATCGGAATGAAACTCAAGAGCGGCGAGGAAAAAGAAGCCCGTCGAGCCATTTACAACGCTCAGAAAAACATCGACCTGCCTGAGGGTGTTTCTTTCCGTGAAATCAAACTCACTTTTGATGATGACGAGGTGGACACCAGTCTGATTGCCCTTGGACTTTCAATTGTCTTTATTTATATGCTCATTGCATTTCTGTTCGAAAGCATCCTGATGCCGTTATCAATAGTGCTCACGATCCCTTTGGCGGCTATTGGCGCGGTATGGATTCATTACGGCATCCCCGGGTTTCGATCGTACACCGGAACCACCATGGATCAGATGGGAATCGTTGGTGCAATTCTTCTTTTGGGCATTGTAGTTAATAATGGAATCGTTCTCATTGACTATGTCAACCGTCTTCGCAAAACCGGCATGGAGCGTACGGAGGCCTTGCTACTCGCAACAAAGCATCGTTTTCGGCCTATCATCATGACTGCCTTGACGACCATCTTTGGGATGATCCCACTGACATTGGCTTCTGAGAGCGAAATGGGGATGAGTTTTAAGAGTTTCGGTTTCATGCTAATTGGTGGAATGACCTCCGCAACCCTCTTTACTCTTCTAGCTGTTCCCGTTTTTTACACCCTGATCGATGATGCTCAAAAGGCATTGCGAAATATCTTAGCGACTGTTTTTGATGGTTCGCCTAAGGCAACACCTGCCAATTAACTTTCACCAGTTGGCCAAGTGTTAAAATAAATGGAATCCAACAAACTAGCGACCCAGATTACCCGATTGTCCCTCAATCGAAGGGTTACTATGTTTGTTCTATTTCTTACAATTATCATCGTCGGCCTGATTGCCACGAACAGACTCAAGCTGGAACTCTTTCCCAAAGGGTTTGAGGGGAGTTCACTTTCGGTGCGTGTGCCGTGGAATGCCGCTGTACCCCAGGAGGTGATGGAGAAACTCGCGTTGCCGCTTGAGGAAGAATTAAGCACGGTCCGAGGCTTGGACTCAATAAGTTCCTCATGCACCTCAGGAGGCGCATATGTTAACCTGGGCTTCAAACAGGGAACAGACATGGACATCGCCTACCGCGAAGTGCGGGATCGTTTGGAACGTGCCAAGCTACGGTTTCCTGACGATGTCGAGCATGCATATGTCCAAAAAATGGATATGTCGGGCATTCCGGTTTGCATGATTGGCGTTGCCTATGAGACCGACGGCGATCTTTACGACTTAGTCAACAAGCATATCATCATGCCGCTCTCACGTATCGATGGCGTAGCTAATATCGATACGAAAGGTCTGAAAGAGAAGGAGATCATTATAGAGGTAGACAAGGACCGCACTGAGGCATACGGCCTGAACATCTATCAACTTTCTCGCCAAATGCAGGGTGATAACTTCTCCCTGGCCAGCGGTAATGTCCGGAATGGAGGCAAAAAATTCCTCTTAAAATCCTCCAACAGATTTCAGACAATGGATGAGCTTCAAAATCTACCGATCAGCACCAATGTAATCCTGAAGGATATTGCCGTTCTGAAGTATGAACCGGAGGAAAGGCGCTTCAAAGCAAGGGTAAACGGGAAGAATGCAATGATGGTCACGGTGGTCAAGGAAAGCGAAGCCAACACGATTGAAGTTTGCGATCGAATCGTAGCCGAAGTGGAGAGAATTAAAAAAAATCCGGCGCTCAACGGCTTCGATCTGGAGATTCACATGAACCAGGGTGGGATTGTGACGGAACAACTCAACACCTTGTTTAATAACGGAGGTATCGGTGCTTTTTTTGCAGCCCTTGTTCTCTATTTCTTTTTGCGACGCACCAGGATAACTCTGATTATAGCTGGAGCCATCCCGCTGTGCCTATTCATCGCCATCGCCACAATGTACTTCGCCGGCGAGAGCCTGAACCTGCTAACCATCCTGGGCCTGGTACTGTGCGTCGGACTGCTGGTGGACAACTCCGTGGTAGTCGCTGAGAATATCCAACGACATTTTCAAAGCGGCATGCGACGGAGCGAAGCCTGCATCAAGGGCGTCCAGGAAATTGGCCTTGCCATTACCACATCCACCTTCACGACCGTTATTGTATTTCTACCAGCATTACTCGTGGAGGGTGAAATGCGCTTTTTCATGATGCGCTTAGCATTGCCGGTAGTGGTAGCGCTACTTGCCTCCCTTGGTGTAGCACTGGTGTTCATCCCGCTATGCGTGTACCTCACCCTCTCCCAAAGAGAGAACATCCCCACCACTCAACCAAGGCCACGAACTAAGACAATCCAAGTTTTTCTGGAAAAAATGTATGATGCCTCTTTTAGCAGGTTTAATCGCTGGTACAACCAAGCGCTTGGCTTCTTCCTGAAACGTCGGCTTGATCTGGCCTTCATCCTGTTAGCCCTTCTGGCCGCAACTTCCTTTGTGTTTGAAAAGGTAGGATTCTCGGTTCAGCAGGAGAGAAATATGGCGTCATTTAACTTGTCGTTCCGTTTCCCAAGCCGGTTCAACTTTGACGAACGAACCAAGTATTTCAAGCAGGTCGAGCAACAACTAAACAAAAGTAAAGATGACTATGAACTTGATGGGTTCATCATTTTTTACAGCGCTTGGTTCGGCGAACTTGAAGGTTGGTTCGCACGAGACCGAAAAGGAACCATCCCCGCCCGGGAAGTTGCCGAGCGAATTTATAAGAAACTCCCAAAGATTCCCGGCCTAAGAATTGAATACCAACGAATGGGCGAGGGTGGGGAAAAACAGGACAAAAAAGGGCAGCACTACATTCGATTAAAGGGTCAAGATCCGGAGCAACTTGAAGAATTGTCCAATCAACTCAAGCCGACCTTCCTCAATATCCCCGGAGTTATCGCCTTGAAACAACGGCAGGATGAAACCCCCAACGAGCTAGCACTTATCATCGATCGCGACCGCGCCAACTCCATCGGCGTGAACCCCACCACCCTGGCCGGCATGGTAGGCTACGCCTTGCGCGGCAGCACGCTTCCTAGATTCAATAGCGATGGCCGACAGATCCCGGTCCGTCTGCGCTATAGCGAAGAGAACCGGGCCGAATTGGCGGACTTGAACAACTTCCGTGTGCCCACCGAGGATGGCCGGTTCAGCTCCATCGGCACACTCACACGCCCGGCCATGCTCAATAGCCCTCGCTATATAAGGCGCACCGATAAAAGTGTCAGCCACACCTTCGGCCTAGAACTTGAAAGTGGTAAAGAAGAAGAGACCCGCAAAGCAATCAAGTCACTACAGGATAGTATCGACCTGCCGGAAGGGATCTCCTTCAGCGAAATAAAAGAGCGATTCGACATAAAGGAAATCTTCAACGGTATTTTTGCACTAATGTTGGCCATCACTTTCATTTACCTCCTCATGGCTTTTCTGTTCGAGAGCGTGATAATGCCTATTTCGATTGTTCTGAGCATCCCCCTAGCCGCAATCGGTTCAGTGTGGATACATCTCATAGCCGGAAAGGAAATGGATTTTCTTGGAATCGTCGGTTGCGTGCTACTCGTCGGGGTGGTTGTGAACAACGGCATTGTACTGATCGATTATGCCAACCGTCTTCGGCAGACCGGCATGGATCGCACTAAAGCCCTGCTCCTAGCCTCCAATCATCGGTTTCGCCCGATCGCAATCACCGCGCTGACCACCATCATCGGCATGATCCCCCTAACCTTGAGCAAATCTAGTGACATGGGGATGAACTACAACAGTTTCGGCCTAACACTCATTGGTGGCATGATCTCAGGCACCCTTCTGACCTTGCTCGTCGTTCCCGTGTTTTACACCCTGTTAGACGACGCTCAGTTGGCCGTCCGAAACACCTTGGCCAGCGTCATGCACCCCCAGGCTAAGCCAAGCGTAGTCAAGTAATACAACCCCGCTAGGATAAGTGGCTGCTTACTTTTTCTTGGGGGATGACTTTGGGCGGGGTTTTTGGCCGCGTTTGGGGTCGAGGTTGGCGTAGAGATCGTCCTCGGTGAGCTTCGACGAGACACCCTCCTTCGGCACCTTGGCCTTGGCCACCCAGAGGATGGCGTTGAGCACTGTCTTGCGGAAGTCGTCGTTGCGCCAATTCAGGTGGTTGTGTCCGCCGGTGAAGCCGAAGCCCCGGCCGCCGTCCTCGCGCCGGTAAGCCCAGGCAACATGCTGGGATTTCCCGGCGGCAACCGCCTTGCGAACGGTCGGGTTACCGCTATGGGCTCCGTCACCGCGCTTCATGGTTTCCTTCGGCGGCACGTCGCTGAGGATCGGGATCAGTTTGCCCTGGTTATCGTCTCTGAACCGCATGTGGAAATACCACTCGTCGTTTGCCTTGAACGGCTTCACGCCCCGCGTGATGGGATGCTTCGGCAGCTTGCTGAAGTTCGCGGTCCAGTGCGGGTTCACCGACCAGTGTGTCTCGAAACAACCTCCCTGCCAATCGAGGAACTCCCTGTTGCCCTTGGCGGTGGTCGGCTCGACGGCGTAATGAATGGTCAAAAAGCCGACACCCTTGTCCATCAACTTCCCGAGCTTGGCCAAGTTGTCTCCCCTGACGGCCGGATGTCCACCGCCCCCGTCGCTGTAGATCACCACCGCGTCAGCATCCTTGAAGATCGACTCGTCACTTGGCCAACCGTTGAGCGTGACTGCCGGCGTCACGGCATCGGCAGCGCCTTCCTTCAGGCACTTGGCCAAGAGCTGGATACCGGCGTTGTGCTCGTGCGAGAGCGGCCCGTGGCTTGGCTTGCCAGCGATCATCACGACCTTTTTCGGCGCAGCCATGGCACCCACGGCCAAGCCAAGCACACAGGTTAATGCGAGAAATGTTTTCATGTCATTCAACTCCTGGTGGAGTGGCTACTTATTCTTGTTGTTGCTGCCTTTCTTGGCATTGCCCGCCTTGCGTGTGCGCTTGGGCAATTCCTTGATGCGGATGTTCTTGAATTGAACCGTCATCGGCGGACCGGCGTGCAATTGCAACGCGAGCAGACCGTCAGCGCGGCGAGTCTTTTTGTCGCGATCGATCACCTGGGTGGTCTTCACGTCGTTGATGAAGTGGGTCAGACTGAAATTACGCGCAACAATGCGGTAACTGTTCCATTCCTCCTTTTTGATCGCCTTGGCGATGTCGGCGTCCTTGGCGAATTCCTCGACTTCTTTCTTCAACTTGCCGTCGTCACCAACTGTGAGGGTGGTCTTTTTGCCACGAAGCGAAAGGATACCGCGAAAACGTTCGCCGTAGCAGATACCGGAGAAGGTGTCGCCCGCCTCAAAGTCGGCCTGATAGCCACCGATGCGCCACTCGTCGGGGCCATCGGCCTTGAAACTGCGGTATTGGATGCCGCTGTTGCCGCCGATGATCTTGTAGTCGATACGCAGATCGAAGTTGCCGGTCTTTCCTTCCCAAATGATGAAGGTGTTGCCCTTGGTCGGATTTTCCTTGGTCGTCTTACCGGTGATGGCCCCGTTCTGGACGCTCCAGAATTTCGGATCGCCGTTCCAGCCCTTGAGAGTTTTCCCGTCAAAGATGGACTTAAAGCCCTTCCCGACATCAGCAGCGAGTGCCTGGCCGGCGAAGGCAAAACCCAGCGCCGTCAAGCCCAGTATGGTCATGTTTTTTTTCATAATCGTGTTTGGAAAAAGTAAGTTTTAAGAGACAAAAAATGGGAGGAACAGACGCGCCGCCATCCCCTAAAATTCAGTTTACTTGAACGCCCTTTTCAGGAACTTAAGTCCCTTGGTCGCGATCTCCTCGCGCGTCGGCTCCATCTTGCGCCAAATGGCTGCCGCCCGGGCGATCACCTTCACGTCGGTCGTGAACGACTCGATCACGATGTCGCCCTTGTACTTGACCGCCTTGAGCGCGGCGACGATCGGCTTCCAGTCGATGTGGTCGTTGCCCGGCGTACCGCGGTCGCTACCGCAGGCGTGGAAATGAGCGAGGTGTTTGCCGGCGGCGCGGATGGCCTTGCCTTGGTTTTTCTCCTCGATGTTCATGTGGAACGTGTCGAGGTGCAGCTTGAGTGCCGGGCTGCCAACTGCCTTGATGAGGCGTATTCCTTTCTCGCAGGTATTGAGAAAGTCGGTCTCGAAGCGATTCAGCGGCTCGACGCAAATCTGCACACCCTTCTTCTCGGCGTAGGCGGCGAGTATCTTGAGGTTCTTCACCACGAGAGCGAATTCCTTTTTTTGATCCTTCGGGTCCACGGCATCGGCCTTGCCGACCACGGAGTAAACCGGACCAATCAAGGACGGGCAATCGAGGTTGACCATGTGGTCGATGAGCGCCTTGCAGTACTTCATCGCCTCGCGCTGATCCCTAGCCGAGCCACGGAAATCGCGCCCCGGCCCCATGCAGGCGCAGACCGAACCGCATGCCAAGCCGGCGCGATCGAGCGCCTTTTTGACCTTCACCGAGTCGATGTGCTCGGGAGCCTCGATGGGAAGCTCGACGGTGTCAAAACCCCACTTCTTGAACTTGGAAAACAGCCGGGTACTCTGTGTCACGAACGGCGACACGAACAGAAATGAATTAATGCCAAATCTCATAATAGACTCTGTGAGGGGCGAACCTACGGAAACCACGCCACCGGTTCAATGCCGAAATCGACCGCCCACCGCTTGTCCAAGCACTTTACTGGATTCGCTTGAAGGCAAACTGAGTGTTAATAACCGGCACGAACTGAACCTGCTCCGAGAAAATGGAAGTAAACGCGTCAATCGCCATCTTGGGAGAATGTCTTGGATCAGATTGACCCTCCCACAGATAATCATCGCAAATGCACAGCCCCCCGACTTTCAGCATCCGGAAACTCAGGACCAGGTCCGCCAACACATCCGTCGCATAGTGCGACCCGTCCACGTAAATGAAATCGAAGGACTCGTGGTTTTCCTGGAGCAGCCGCAACAGCCCCGTGTCGGATCGTTCCTCCAAAACCCTGACGGAGTCCATCCGACCGGTTTTCTCGACATTGCTAAAAAAAATTTCGCGAACATGAGTCATGTTTATTGCATCGTGAACATGCTCAATCCCCCCCTCGAACGTATCAATGCAAACGATCTTGCTATCGGAATGCTTCAGCAGGTTGTTGAGCATCCAGCAAGTGGACAAGCCTTCAAAACATCCGATCTCCAGAATTGACTTGGGCTCTTCCGCATTCCAACTGTGCCTCCGAAAAAACGTAGGCCAAACATCCATATTTTGGACGAACCAATCCTGAGTAAATTCCACGGGAAAAGAGTATCGGCGAATCGATTTGCTGTCACCTTTGTTTCCGGTGAACGAAGCCACTTGGTCAGGCGCTTGGCCAAGGACTAACGCCAGTCGAGGTGATCTGGCAGGCGGTTGAAGTTCTCCGGGCCGTCGAGCGTGATCGCCACCATGTCTTCGACGCGTACGCCGCCAAACCTGGCCGAGTACAGGCCCGGCTCCACGGTGAACACCTCGTTGGCCAGGATTTCGCCGCCGCCATCCGACAACAAAATTGGCTCGTGGACATCCAGCCCGATCCCGTGGCCGGTGCCGTGGCGCATCGAGATGAATCCATCGTCCGCATCCTCCGGCGGCAACCCCATGGCGTAGCCGCTGCCGCTGATTGACGAAACAGTCGCCCGGTGCACCGCGGCACCGGTCGTGCCCACCCGGAGCGCGGCGATGGCCTCGACCCTGGCCTTCACCACCGCGGCATGCATTTGCGCCAACTCCGGCGACGGCCCGCCGTTCACCGCCGTGCGCGTGCAATCGCCCCAGTAACCAGTTTCATTGTTGCGCGGGAAAATGTCGATGATCACCGGTAGACCTGTCTGGAGCGGGCCGGTGCCGTGATGATGGCAGTCGGCCACGTGCGGCACTGTGACGACAATCGAGTCGTGATGGTTGGAAAAGTTTTTGTCGATTAAGAAACTCGTGATTCGTTGACGCACCAGCTCCGAGGTCAATGTCGTGTCGCTGTCGCGCAACACCCCGTCTGCATCCGGTGTCGCCGCGCAAATCATCCGACATGCAAACTCCATCGCCTCCTCGGTGACCGACTGCGCCCGGCGCAAGTGTGCCAACTCCTCCTCTGACTTGGTGCGCCGGTCCAGAACAGCCAACTGTGGATCGTACTCAACCTCGATTCCGGTATCGCGAAGATGCGCGGTGAAGATCATTGGCAACGAACCATCCGTACGCACCCGATCAATGCCGTTGCGGCGCAGGCACTCGGCGCCGGCCTGGGCGAGCGCGGTGTCGCGGTCACCGGACAAGCCACCCTCCGGTTCGTAGTCAGCGGCACAACCGATCTCATCAGCGCGGGCGTGTTTCCGGGCGAGCCCCATCTCGATATCACGCACCAGCAGGATGGATCGGGAACTGCCGTCCGGCTTCGGCAAACTAATATAAAACACCGCATCACCAACCGTAAACTGGATGCGATGCCGCACATTCATATTGGTGGCGGGGACACCACCGAGAACAAACGTCAATCCGCTACTCATGGCTAAAAACTAAATAATAAAAAGGAAGCTTCTTCAAAGTGAACCAAGCGCATCGATTCTAAACATCTGCAAAAAAGTCTGAATCATTTTTCGTCTTTCGGCTTCTGCTCGGCATCTCTCTCAAGATGCTTTTGAATCCAATTGGCCAAGGTGCCGCTGCCAAAGCCGTAGTCGCCAGGAAGCTTGCGGTAATCGCTGGTTTGATCTGCCGGCGGATCGCCCCAGTGTTTCGGAAAAGGCTTGCGCGCCTGCTTGCCTCCCGGCCGTTGGCCAGACGCTGGCTTCGGCTTGGTCTTGAGTTTACCGGTGAGAAATTGGATAAGCGATTGTCTCCCAGGCTTAATGATCAAACTTGCACCAACCTCCTTGGCCCGCTTTTCCAGAACATCAACAAAACGTTGGCTATGAACGCCCTGCCCTTCCTTTCCAGGTGAAAAGTGCATGGGAGAATCGTTCTTATCCATATTGTGGAGCATATCCATGTGCTTGCGCAGTTCATTGAAACGCTTTTCACCAAGCCGGGCTTTCGCAGATTTAATCATACCCCAGTACGGTGTTTTGTCCTCAGGCAAACCAAGGATCTTCGGCCATTGGATGACATCAAATGTTGCCTGAACCCCAAAACCCCCGGCAGCGATCAGGCGAGTCGACTCACGCAACACCGGGTCCTTGGACTTCGGATCCGCCTGATCGTCAATAGTCGCCAGCCAAAGACTCGCGCTGGCACCAGCCGATTCGCCATAAGAGGCCACACGATTTTTGTCCAGGTTGTATTTCTTTGCGTTGTATCGGAGGAACTGCACTGCCCGTGAACAGTCATTCATGATCTCGTGCAACATCGCCTGGTTCAGCAACCGGTACTCCACGTCGGCATACGCGATCCCGACGGCATTGCACATCGCAGCCGTTCGATTGTGCGTCTTTTCGCGGATATCCCCAACCACAAAACCGCCGCCGTGGTAATGCAACACCAGCGGTGCGGGAGCCTTGGTTTTCGGTAGCCAAAGGTGCAATACCTGCCGCTCCTCCTTTCCGTACGCGACCAACTTATGATCCGCCTCCTTAGGTTCAATCGATTCCTGTGCCTGCGCTTGACCAAGCGTGATCACGACTGACGCACCCAGCAATATAGAGAACTGTTTCATAGTATATTTAATATCAATACTTCCGCGCATTTTGCATGCCGACTCTGTCACTTGGATCCCATAGCGATCGCTGTCACGATCAACGCCACAAAACATGCGGCGCAGAATATCGACCAAATGGCCGAACGGCGACCCAGTTCTTTGCGAACCCCAAAACCGTAGATGACAGGAGTAAGCGGATAGAAAAACATGTTTAAAAAACCCCACAAAACACTGCCACGAAAGCCGGCTACAACGCCCCAAAGCCACCCGGAAAAGTTGAGCAACAAGACCGACAGTATCGCGATACCCCAACCAATTATTTCCGGCCAATTCGGCGGCTTATCAAAAAGAATATGGCCCTCCGACTCACCATCAAGCTGCCGGCGTACTGACGCTCGCCGCTCGGTCACAAAATACTTCAACGGATGCTGTTCCCAATCCTTCGGCCTTTCGGCCAGTACCGCGTCAAAACCATCGGTAGCTTTACGGCCATTAATCTTGACCAGCGGCCGAACAAAGGCTCCGACCCGTCTAATCTGCTGGTGCATTTTTTCCTCAGCAAAGATGGTGTCCAGATAGGTGTCCAGATAATCGTGATATGTCTGCTTATGTCGCGGGATGTTCAACACGCGCTCAATCAGTGTGTGCCCCTTTCCGCCGGGATGATCAATGCTCATCTTACGGCGCGTCTCCGGCGTTCCATTGAAAGGGAACACGCCAAACGAGATATCCATGTCCCATGGAAAAAACTGGAACTTGTTCGATTCTGGCTCAAGATAAATATAGTGGTTCTGGGAACCGCCAAGAAAACTGTCGAGGTTGGTGAGTAACACATTTACAGCCAGAAACCGCAGGAACTGATCCACGTCGAGATAATCCTTCACCTTTTCTTCAAACGCATCATCCTCGGACTTGTGGATCAACCTTGCGAATTCGATGACACGCTGTTTTTGCTCCTCGGTTACCTCGGTTTTTGGGACAAAGCCGATCTCGTACTTATCCCATTCCTCCCCAAAATACCGGAAAGCACCAAAGGTGCTCGGCTTCATCAACAGTCCCTTCGCCGAGCCGTAACGGTCCTTGAGGAATCGCTTGTCCACCTGCTCAATCACCGTGTAGAGCCCGTGCGGTTGACGATCAATCTTGCCAGGAATGGTCAGACTGACTTTCGCATATCCGACCCGGGAACAGTGAATCCCCGCCTCACGAAATAACTCGTATGACAATGGTTCACGCATCAGGGACGGATCAGTGCTGTTATTGTTGAGGTTGACCTTGGTTAGGCCGCGGAACTCCAGTTCATCATCGTATTCGTTGAAATCGATCTTGAACGACAATCGCCTTGTCACATCCCCCTCAACATATTCGAGGAATGTCCCGTTCCCCTTGTAGCGCAGGCCGATCCCTTTAACCGTTTCGCCGTCGATCGTGATCTCCGCTTTACCATACTGGTGATCGACACCCAGATAGCCGGCCAGCCCAGGCCGTGTCGATTTCTCACTGCGAAAATGCCCACCGGTCAAGGCGTCCGCCATCAGACCTTGGATTGCCACACCAAAATCCATTTTCGTCCCCTTGGGTGGTTGCAACTTGGCCCATTCCTCCGGTTCGATCCGAATATGGACATCGATGACGTTGTCCAGGCCAAAGAGCGACTCCGGCCCGGCAGACGGCTTCTCCCCCTGACCAAGCGCCTGGCCAAGCGACAACGCCGAAGCAAAAAAAATTAATGAGTAAAAACGAACGATTAGGAACTAATCCATACGACTAATGCTAGCCAAATGTTACAACCGGCCAAATAGAGATAGAGTCAGAGAAGAGATCGTGATGTCGCGCAGCTATCAATTAATAAGGAGAATTGCCTAGTCGTCCCCTCGGGCAGGTCGTCGAGCCTGACCAGTTTTTTTCGCATCAGCCCCTGGCCAAGCTTGCTTCCGGGACGCCCTCGTTGAGGCTTCCGCGCCGGTAGCCTTTCGTGTCGAGTGTGACTTCGGTGAAACCGGCCTCCCGGATTTGAGGGGTAACGGCGCTCATCATTTCCTCCGCAACAAAGCGTTCCATCTCCGCTTGGCCAAGCTCAAGCCTGGCTAGAGCGCCGCCGGGCTGTTCGTGATGCCGCACGCGCACCTCGCGAAAACCGGCGTCGCGCAACACGCCCTCGGCCTGCTCGATCATCGCCAACTTTTCCAGCGTGACGGCCTGGCCGTACGGAATGCGGGAGCTGAGGCAGGGCATCTGCGGCTTGTCGGCGGTGGAAAGGCCAAGCGCGGTGGAGAGCGCGCGGATGTCCCTCTTGGCCAAGCCGGCCTCCTTCAGCGGGGCGCGAACTGCGAACTGCTTGGCCGCCTCGGCACCGGGCCGGTGATCGCCGATGTCGCTGGCATTTTCGCCGTAGGCCAGCACGGCGAAGCCTCCCTCGAGCGCGACCGGCTCTAGTCGGGTGAACAATTCGTGCTTGCAGTAGTAGCATCGGTTGACCGGGTTGTCGGTGTAGTCCGGGTTGGCAAACTCCCGCGTGTGGACAATCCGCAGCGGAAAGCCGTGCGACTCGGCGATCTCGCGGGCCTCCGCCAATTCTCGGCGCGGCAAACTCGGCGAGTCGGCGAGCACCGCGAGCATCCGGTCACCCAGCACCTCGTGGGCGACATGTGCCAGCAGCACCGAATCCACCCCACCGGAGTACGCCACCAAACAGGATTCGTACCCGCACAGAATGTCGCGCAGTCGGTTGAGTTTGTCCGCCGCCATGCGGACGATCAAGTGGAGGTGAGGACGCGAAGGAAGTGGATGATCTGATCGGCGGAGGTCTCGACGATGACGCCGGCGACGATCCAGTAACCCAGCACCCGGGCGACGTTGTCTTTCGGCCGCTGTGGGCGCTTGGCGGGAGCTTGAACTTCCTCTGGTGTTGCTTCAGGCATGGTGCTGTCGTTTTACTCAGGCTTGGCCACCTGCTGGGTGGTTCGCAGGTAACCGATCAAATCTATCACATCCTCGTCTCGGAGGGAAGCCAGCAGGCCCTCCGGCATCATCGACGTTGGGATGGTTTCGCGCGACTGAATCTCCGACTTGGCCACGGTCACCGGGGGCAGGCCGACAACGCGCAAAACAAGCTGCTGCTCGTTCTCACTGGCCAACGTCCCGGCCAGAGTCTGGCCGCCGCGCGTGGTGACGAGCAGCAACTGGTAGCCCTCCGGAATCTCGCCGCTGGGATTGAGGATGTTGTCGAGAATGTAGTCGAGGTTCGCGCGGTTCGAGCCGGTGATGTCCGGGCCGATCTCGCCGCCGTTGCCGTACAATTTGTGACAGACGGTGCAGGTGCGTTCGAAAATCGCGCGGCCGTTTTGGAGGTTCCCCTTGGCCAAGGCGTCGCCGGTGAGCAGCGCGCGGTACTTGGCAAACGCAGCCTCCTTGTCGGCGGAGAGCGACTCCACCGCACCCCACGCATCGACGAAGCTTGGGCCAACGACACGGCGCAGTTGCCGGACGACATACGCCGGGACGTCGCGACGCGGCACCGCTCCCGACTTGATCGCCACCGTGAGTTCGTTGCCATAGGACGAACGCGAAGCGAGCATCTGGATCGCCGCCGTTTTGTCGCCAGCATCAAACTTGGCGTAGCGCTTGAGCAATGCGCGCGGGTAATTTTTCTCATCGTAAGCCGCCATGGCGCGGATGGACTCCAGCCGCAGCGAGTCATCGTCGAGCAACTCAACAAGTCGGCCTTTCAACGCGTCGTGTTCCTGTGACGCCAAGCCGCGCAATGCGTTACGACGGACGACAACCCCGGCTTTTTTGTTGTCGAGTGTGGCGAGCATGGCGGTCGCCGCGCCGGTGTCGCCGAGGATTTGCGCAATCTGCGTCGCCAACGGCGTGCCGTATAGCTTGGCGTAGGTCGCGCCCCAACTCGGCGGCGCCTTCACATCGCGCAGTCCCCTCAAGCCAGCGCTGAAACCGCGGAGCAGGCCGGAGATCGTGTCGTCGCCCTGCGCTTGGCCAAGCGCAGCGGAAACGGCTTCCAACTGGCCGGCATCGACAGCGCGGCGTGCGATGTACTCTGTGACGAGCGGCAAGCGGCTGGCCCGCGCCAACTCCATCGCGCGGGCAGGATCCGCCGGCACCATTGGCTCGATGCCGTACCAGATCAGCTTTGGCAAATTGTGGTCGCCAGCATCCTCATCGTGCGCAACCAGACCAGCAGCGATGGCCCAACGATCGCCAAACGACATCCGCTGCAGTGCCGAAGCAAGGTAAAGCCGCACAACCGGCGACGAGTCGCGCTTGGCCATGGAGGCAAATTTTCGGAGCGCGTCGCTGGATGGATTATTGTCTTCACAGAGCAGCTGAATCGACCAGGCGCGAATGTGCACGTCTTTGTCACCGAGGTTTTTCAGCAGCTTGGATTCGCTCAAGCCACCCGTGACATGCAACGCCCAAAGAGCGCGCAGACGATGATCGGCGTTTTTGTTTTTGAAGAACATTTTTTCCAAGGCGCGATGGGTGCCTTTGGCCAATTTGCCTTTGATCGCCCTATCCTGCAGGACGACGCGTGCGCGGCGGGCGTGCCAGGCGCTGGCGCTGGTTTGGTAGTCGACCAGTTTGGCATCATTGAGCTTGGCCACATCGGCGTATCGGCCTGCCCAGTCCTTGGCCAAGCTCTCTTTTGGCGAGAGGCGAAAGATGCGGCCAGTGTCCTTTTGCAGCACGTCCTTGCCGCAAATGTCGGCATCGTGCCAGTCGAGCACATACACATCGCCGCCCGGGCCAATCTCCATGCTGAAGCCGATCCACTGCGCATTATTGGCCTTCATGAAATCCTTGTGGTGTTTGCCAATGAAACCGGAGCCACTTGGCACCAGTTCATCCGTCAACACGGCATGCTCATGGATATTGGCCATGAAAATTTTACCCTGGTACTCTTCGGGAAACGCATCAGATAAATAAACTCGCGCCCCGCCGTGGGCCGAGCGATGGCGGTGGTCGGCGATCGTGCGAATGTCACTGTAAACATAAGGATTAAAGTGGCGACCACCTTGACGATGGAAAACGCCGCCAGGAATGACATGCCACAGATGCGGGATCACGCATGCACTGATGAAGAATTGTCCCTTCGCGTCGTAGTCGATGCCCCACGGATTGCTGAAGCCGTGCGCAACCACCTCGAAGCGATCCTTAACCGGGTGATAACGCCAAACGCCACCGTTGATCTGTGTGCCTTCGCCGTCGAACTCAACCTTTTTGGGGTACGCCTCTCCCGGTTTGTAAATACGACCTTCTCCTTTTGGCTTGCCAACAACCGATGGCGTGAATAAGCCCTGACAGCCGTAAAGCCAGCCGTCCGGCCCCCAGTGCAGACTGTTGACCACCTCGTGCCGATCGCGGATGCCCCAGCCGGTCAGGCGCACCTCGATGTCATCGACATCCGCCTTGTCGTCGCCATTGCGATCCGGAACGAACAGCAGGTTCGGCGGCGCACCGAGCCATAGTCCGCCCAGGCCGACGGCCACCGCGGACGGGAACGGGATGCCCTCGAGAAACACCGAGCGCTTGTCCGCCACACCGTCGCGATCGGTATCCTCCAAGATTAAAATTCGACTGTCGCCGAAAGCCGAAAAGCCTCGCCCACGGGATTCGTAGTCCCGGTTTTCAGCCACCCACATCCGACCGCGATCATCCCAGCAGAACGCCATAGGCTGGGTGATCATCGGCTCGTTGGCCCATGAGTTGACTGCAAATCCGGGCTCGATGGTCGAGTTTTTCACCGCCGCCTCAGGCGTGAGAAACTTGGCCTCGCGCCCCTCACGCTGGGCCAACCCCCAAAGCACGCCCGTGCCGCGCTGGCCGGTGTAACGCATCCAATGTTGCGTGAGATCCTTGTCATTCAGTTTGCCGCCATAAACGTGAATCTGGTGGCGAATGGTTTCGGTTTTGCCCTTGCCAATTTTCCAGTCGCCAAGACGGGCGCGTACCGGGCCAACACCGAGCTGGCCATCGACACGCCAAGGCTGCGGATAGCCGCCGTTTTTCGGGTGATCAAAAATCGCGATGTGCCCCCAGTCATCCCGGCCTTCGACCTCCATCCCGACGTCGAGCCACGTGGCACGCCTACCTTCCGCTGCGGCATTGATGTTCCGAGCGGCATTGACGGCCTCGCCTTTGATGCCGGGTTTCCACGGCATGCGCAGGAACAGTCCGCCATAATCGTATCTGCCGATGGTGACATCGGTCTGCCCCAGACCGCGCCATTCGAGGTCGAGAATGTGGCGGTTGTTGTCGGAGTGCATTGCCCAGCGTTGCGTCTCGGTCAGCACCGCATTACCTTCGGCATCGAGCAAATCGTATACTGTCTCCCACCTCACCAACTCGCCCTTGGCCTCGAGCACGTTCACGGCTTTGCGCCTCCAGTAATTGTCGGCCGGATGATGGAAATAGTTGCGGCCATTGACATGCGTGAAACCGAAGTACAAGCCAGTCTGGTGTTTGTGGTGTCCAGGGCTGTATTCGGTGAATACCCCCTTGCCGTTCGGCCCGATGATCGGGTGCAGGTACGGCCGGTGATCAGCGGCAGCGTGCTGCGTGACGAGCGGCTTGGCCAAGCCTTCGCGGTGAATCGTGATCGTGCCGGTCTTTTTGTCGATCTTCGCCTCGAGAGAGTGAGCGGCGGCGGATTGAATCAGGCCCAGGGATGCCAGCGGGAACACAAAGAGTTTTGTAAAATCTAATCTCATGTCAGGAACAGGCCAAGCGACAATCCATCACGGGCAAGTCGCAGGCGGCTTCGGAGATGCTACTGACCGAAGCCAAAACGGCAACTAAAATTGGCCAGGCGAAAAAAGTCGCGCCTCCACCCTGCAACCGCAACACTCCGCCCAGCAAAGATGACGAGACTTTTCCTCCGCATCCTCACCGCACTGGCGCTCGGCTCATGGTCGGCTGCCGCACTTGGCCAGGCGCGAATCGACTCGATCACCCTCAAGCCCATCCCCCGCAGCAGCGTCAACCAGACTGTCTCACTCTCCATCAACGAAGCCGAGGCCGGCTCGATTCTGTACATTCAGGGCTCGGCCGACTTGGCCAACTGGGAGGCGCTTGCCCAAGTGATCGCCGGGAAAACACCCACCCTTTTGGAACTGCAACATCCCATCG
>MPLZ02039766.1_pt1 | contig 41891 bp, 32 predicted proteins | sample 1617311 | NCBI WGS metagenome assembly MPLZ02 (sample SAMN05944806, study PRJNA350692) | marine metagenome | biome: marine; feature: ODZ; material: water; isolation source: 160 m water sample filtered on 0.2 um supor filter | place: Pacific Ocean | collected 2012-04-08 | depth 160m m | reverse complement strand
GATCGATCGGGTTGTGGTGTACAACCGAACTGACCGTCCTCACGACCAGCGGCTCGAGGGGTTTCGATTGGTGGTACTCGATGACGAGCACAATCCTGTCTGGCAACAGGGCGGCTGTTCCGCACCACGATTCCAAAGTGAAATTGTTCCCGGTAGCGATCCAGATCGAGCCGTTCGTCATGCTGCCATGGATGCGCTTGCGCAAGTGTCACCCACCACAGAGACGCTTTCGGTTCTGGAACCGTGGGTCGCTGCTGGCGAATCTGAAACGCGAATGCGAGCAGCGACAGCGATGGCACAGATTCCAGAAGAAGTATGGCCGGATGAGTTGAAGGGCTTGCAACTGAAACGCGTCCATATCAACACTGTGCCGCACAAGATGGCTTACGACCTGACGAAATTCGAAGTGCTCGCCGGACAGCCTGTCGAGATCAAGCTGGTCAATAAGGATCAGATGCCGCACAACCTCGTCATCGGCAAGCCAGGTTCACTCCGCCGTATTGGCCATGCTGCCGACGCTCAGGGCACCAGCCCGGAGGCAATCGCCCGTGAATACATTCCCGATACGCACGGCATCCTGCACGCCTTGCCCTTGGTTATGGAGGGCGACACCAAATACATCCGCTTCATCGCCCCCGAGCGGCCCGGTCGATACCCCTACATCTGTACCTATCCCGGCCACTGGCAGTTGATGAATGGCGTGATGACTGTCCGTAGTCGGTAGCGTGCTGGCAATGCGCACATGCCTCCCGCCCGCAGAGAGAGGCAAGCAAAATCAACCAGGATGGCCCGCTATCTCCCGGATCTACCTTTCAGCGACACGTTCACCTGCCCCTATCGCGACATCGCTTCCCCGGGGCAAGAGGTGCTCCAAGAACGCATGTTGACGCCATCTGAACCCTCTCTGAATATATTGGTCGGACCATTCCCATATCAACAAATCATCACTCCAAGGAGATCGCTCCCCATGTACTCAGTACTCATTTCAACCCTGCTCATCGGTGTCGCGACACTTCCCGTTACTGCCGATCAGCGTGATATGGAGATCACTGAACTACGATCGATGATCGAGACTCTTCGCAGCGAGGTCGACGTGCTTCGCGCTGAAGATTCGGATCAATGGCTCAGCGAACAGCGGAGCGAGCAGATCCGCGGCATCGTGCAGGATGTGCTTGCCGATGCCGACACCCGCGCCAATTTGCAAGGAAACGGCGCAACGACTGGGTACAAAGGTGGTTTCTTCATACAGTCTGCCGACGGCAACTGGAAGCTCAAGATCAACGGGCAGATTCAAAGTCGGTTCCTTTACAACCATGCAAGTGGTCAAGCCCATGATTATGGGTTTGAGATCCGTCGACTCAAGGTGAAGTTCTCGGGCCATATTGTGGACCCCAGTTGGGAATACAAGATCTCCATCATCAACCAGCGTAATTCGCAGGGCGGTAACGGCAGATCCAACACCATGTATGTCGAGGATGCTTGGATCTCGAAGACATGGAATGACGGTCTGTATGTCAAGGTCGGCCAGTTCAAAGCCCCGTTTCTTCGTGAGGAACTCGTCTCCAGCAGTGCTCAACTTACAGTCGAGCGGTCCATGATCGACAACCAGTTCACCTACGGCTGGACTCAGGGCGTTGAACTTGGTTCCAAGGGCGAAGACCTCTGGTGGCGGGCGATGTATCTCGACGGACCACACACCGCGAACACGCAGGCGCAGGGTATCGGCAACGATGCGGCATCTGCGACCGCTCGTATCGACTGGCGACTCGCTGGCGACTGGAAAGATTGGAAGACCTTCACTGGGTATGGATCCAAGAGCGAGTCCTATGCCTTCGTCGGCGCTGCCGCACAGTGGTTCAACCGAAGCGGTCAAAGTACCAATGCGATCGAGTACGGCGGCTTCGAAGGCAACCGCAGTATCGGCTTGACGGTTGATGGATCAGTCGGTGGAGATGGCTGGACCCTCTACAGCGCCTTCGTATGGGCGAACAACAGAGGATCCACCACCCTCGCCACTACCGGCGGCCCTGACAGTAATCACGCCTGGGGTGCGCTTATTCAGGGCGGCTTCATGGTGGCCGACGATTTTCAGATTTTTGCGCGCTATGAGTTCGGCGACATCGAGGGCTACAACCAAGGGAACGCTGTGTATGCCAACAGCACTGGTACACCGCCGGTGGTGAGGAACAACAACGGGCACCGTACCGGCCATGACAGCACGCTGACCATCGGCTTCAACAACTGGCTTGTCGGGAAGAATGTGAAGTGGACTACCGACTTTGGCTACGCCTTCTCTACCCTCAATAATGGGGGCAGACAAGCGCCGCACGCCGACTACACATCCAGTGGAAATGGCTGGCGAGCCGACAATTCTGGCGAAACCGGCCAGTGGCTCGTCCGTAGTCAACTCCAACTGCTCTTTTGAGCCTGCAGCGTCCTTCCTTCGGCCGACACAACGCCTTGCAACTGCCCGTCACTCGTTTCGCAGGGCGTGCACTCTTGCAGTCAGGTGTTGTGTCGTGGCATCGCCGCTGCCAAAAGTCGCTCCCGTGACGCTTGGAAGAATCTCATTGGCAAGATGCTTTCCGAGTTCGACGCCCCATTGGTCAAACGAGTCAATCCCCCATATGACGCCCTGCACAAAGACGCGATGCTCATGCAGCGCGATCAGCCGGCCAAGGGTGGCTGGGTCGAGTCGCTTGTACAGCATGGTGGTCGAGGGGCGGTTGCCCGGCATGACCTTGTGCGGCGCAAGTGCCGCGACATCAGCCTCGTCCATGCCGCTGGCTCGCAACGCGCCCTCGATCTGCGCAAGATCTCGGCCACGTGCCAAGGCCTCTGCCTGCGCGAGGCAGTTAGCAACGAGCATGTCGTACCGACCATCTTCGGTAGGTTCGCACGATTCGGCGGCGATGAAAAAGTCACATGGAACCATTGTGGTGCCTTGGTGCAGCATCTGATGGAAGGAATGTTGTCCATTGGTGCCGGGTTCGCCCCAGACGACAAATGCGGTTCCATGCGTGGTGGGCGATCCATCAAGGCGCGTGCGTTTGCCGTTGCTCTCCATTTCGAGTTGTTGGAGATAGGCCGGAAGGCGATGGAGATGCTGATCGTACGGCAGGACCGCGCGGCTTTGGCACTGCCAGCAGTCGCGATACCAGCAGTCGAGCAATCCGAGCACGATGGGGATGTTCTCAGCCGGTGGGGCATCCCGAAAGTGGCAGTCAATCTCGTGGGCGCCTTCAAGCATTCGCTCGAATTGGTCGAATCCGACAGCGACCGCAATGGAGAGCCCAATGGCGGACCACATTGAGTACCGGCCACCCACCCAGTCCCAGAACTCAAACATGTTCTCGGGGTCGATACCGAAGTTCTCGACGCGTTCGGCATTGGTCGATACGGCAACGAAGTGACGTGACACTGCTTCATCACCAAGTGCTTCGACGATCCAACGTCGCGCAGCGTGGGCGTTGGCGAGCGTTTCTTGAGTTCCAAATGTCTTGGATGCAATGATGAAGAGCGTCGTAGCGGGATCAAGGTCGGACGTCGTATCGGCAAGGTGTGAGGGATCGACGTTGGAGACAAATCTCGCTCGGATACCACTGGACCACCACGGGCGAAGTGCTTCGGTCGCCATGACGGGACCGAGATCCGATCCGCCGATGCCGATGTTGACGACTGTGTCGATGCGTCGCCCGCTGGCGCCTGTCCAGGTGCCATCATGAATGGCATTGCAGAACTTTCTCATCTTGCGGAGTACGGCGTGTACCGCTGGCATCACGTCGTGTCCTTCCGCAAGGATTGGGCGGTCTGATGTATTTCGAAGCGCCACGTGTAGCGCAGGGCGGTGCTCGGTGGTGTTGACCGGCTCGCCGGCAAACATGGCATCCCGCATGGCTGTCACACTTCGCTCTTCAGCCAGCGAGAGCAGCAGATCTATGGTTTCATTGGTGGCGAGATGTCGTGTCAGATCGACATGGAGTTCACCCAGTTGGCGCACAAATCTGTCGCATCGGTTCGGATCATCGATCAGCGATGCAAGGGAGACCGATCGCAGTTGGTCAGCATGGGTGGCCAGAGCATTCCAGGCGTCGCTCACAGTGTGTCCTCCCACATTCGGAAGCCACCAATGAATGCGTTGGCGTTGCTTCCTCGTTCACATCGGGACGGCAGAAGATCGAGTTTCTTGACGTTGCCGCCGCCGAGTACCACATAGTCCGGGTCGATGGCAGAGACGAACTGCTCGCATACTTCAAAGATGACGTCTCGCCACGCATCGAAGCCCATTCGCTTGAGGCCACGTTTGCCGGTGAAGTATTCGAAGCATTCGCCGTCCTTGAATGGCATGTGCCCAAGTTCAAGCGGTTCGAGCCGGCCATCTTCAATCATGGCTGAGCCAAGGCCGGTGCCGAGACCAAGAAAGAGCATCCGCCCGCCGTGATAACTTCCAAGTGCCTGCATGGCGGCATCGTTGAGGATCTTCACCGGGCATCCAAAGGCCGCCTCGTACTCGAAGCCAACCCAGCCAGTACCGAGATTCGATGGGTTGAGCAGGGGCCGTCCGCCGACGACGGGGGACGGATACCCGATGGAGATGGCATCCCACGCCCAGTCGCTGCAGACTTCATCGACGATCTGCACTACCGACTCGGGTGTCAGGTTCTTTCCGGACTTCACCTTGCGCCGCTTCGGCTCGCCTGAGCACAGGATTTTCAGATTGGTGCCGCCGATGTCGATGGTCAGGATGTCCACACGGACACCATACTGCAAGGGGGTCAGGTACCGCCCTGATGGTATAAGCCAAGGAGTTGATGAACATCATTGGCTCCGGGGCGGTATCTGGTTCCTTCCGTTATTGTGCCCATCTTGGAGGCCACCGTCATGCGTGTCGTTCTCGCAGGTGATCATGCAGGGCTGACGATGCGAGCCCACCTCGCTGAGGTTGTCACGTCGCTCTGCCACGAGGCCATTCTGGTGGGACCACAAGAAGGCGAGCGGGTGGACTTTCCGGTTGCCGCCGAGGCGGCCTGCCGCGAACTCATGGCTGGCCGCGCCCAGCGGGGCATCCTGCTCTGCGGCTCGGGCGCTGGCATGACCCTTGCAGCGAATCGTTTTCCCGGCATCCGTGCCGCCACCGCCCACGATACCTACACGGCGCACCAGATGGTTGAGCATGATGCAGTCAACGTACTGACACTCGGCACCCGTGTCATCAGTCTCGAATTAGCTTCCGAGATTGTCCGTGTTTGGTTGCTCGCCGAGTTTCAGCCGCTTGAGCGATACCGTCGCCGCCTTGCGCAGATCATCGACATCGAGAGGAGAAGGACGATGAACCCGCTGTACACACTCACTCAAGCTGGACAGGCCGCTTGGCTCGACTACATCCGGCGTGACATTCTCGATGACGGAACGCTCGCTCGCTACATCAGCGACAACAGCGTGACCGGGCTGACGAGCAACCCGTCGATCTTCGACAAGGCCATCTCCGGGAGCGATCTCTACGATGACTCCATGACGGGAACTGATGCCGAGGCGATCTTCTTTGATCTCGCCATCGATGACTTGTCGCGGGCCGCCGACCTGCTGCGAACAGCATGGGATGTCACCGACGGGAGCGATGGCTGCGTCTCGCTTGAGGTGTCGCCGCTGCTTGCCGCCGATGCCAAGACGACGGTCGAACAAGGAACGACGATCTTCAAGCGGATGGGGCGTGACAATCTGCTCATCAAGGTGCCGGGCACACCTGAGGGCGCCGAGGCCGTCGAAGAGCTGATCTACCGCGGCGTGAATGTCAACGTGACGTTGTTGTTCAACGAGACACAGTATCGCTTGGCAGCAGAGGCCTATATCCGTGGCATTGAGCGGCGATTGGAGTCGGGACTCGACGCCAAAGTCTTCTCGGTGGCATCCGTTTTTGTATCCCGGTGGGATACGCCGACCGCCGATCTCGTCGGCGCCGATCTGAAGAACAAACTTGGAATCGCCTGCGCGACACAATGCCACCGAGCGTGCGAGGAGATTTTCACGAGCGAGCGATTCAAGAAATTGGAAGCTCAGGGCGCCCGTCGCCAGAAACTATTGATGGCAAGTACCAGTACCAAGGATCCGTCACTGCCGGACACCTTGTATGTCACCGCGCTTGTGGCGAGAGATTCCATCGACACCATTCCAGAAGCCACGCTGCTGGCCTTTGCCGATCACGGCGTCGTGAATGGCGTACTTGATGAAGCGTCCTGGGAAGAAGCCGATCGCGTGATCGCCGGGTTTGAATCTGCTGGTGTCGACATCGAGGATCTGGGCGCCTCGCTGCAATCTGACGGCGCCGAATCCTTTGTCGAGGCATGGAAGCATCTGCTGGAGACGATCGAGTCCAAGATCGGCAACTTGCAGTCGACCTGAGAACGGAAGAGAAGGGGCCCTGTCATGCAGTTGGCGATGATTGGTTTGGGACGCATGGGTGCGGGCATGGTGCGGCGCCTCATGGCCGCAGGACACGAGAGTGTCGTGTGGGACGTCAATCGGGATGCCGTTGCGGCTCTGGTCGATGATGGTGCAGTTGGCGCCGCGAGCGTTGAAGAACTTGTCTCAAAGATGGATACGCCGCGATCCGTCTGGATGATGGTGCCGGCGGGGATCGTCGATACGGTGATCGATACGGTTTCGCCGCATCTGTCCGATGGCGACGTACTCATCGACGGCGGCAACAGCATGTGGCGGGATGATCTCAGGCGATCCAAGCAACTCTCAATGCGCGGCATCCACTACGTCGATGCGGGTGTCAGCGGTGGCGTCTGGGGACAGGAACGGGGCTACTGCGTGATGATCGGTGGCGATGATGAGGCTGTTGGTCGCATTGAACCCGTGCTGGTATCACTGGCGCCCGGAGTGAATGCGGCGGTTCGTACACCGGGACGATCGGGCGATCCGACGCCTGCGGAGCAGGGTTGGCTGCACTGCGGCCCGAGTGGCGCCGGGCACTTCGTCAAGATGGTGCACAACGGCATTGAGTACGGTGCGATGGCCGCGTATGCGGAAGGTCTCGGTGTGCTGAAGCATGCTTCTGCGGGATTGAAGGATCGAGACTCAGATGCCGAGACCACGCCACTTCGGAATCCTGAAGCCTTCCAATACGAACTGGACATTCCGGCCATTGCCGAACTGTGGCGCCGCGGAAGTGTGATCGAGTCGTGGTTACTGGACCTGACCGCTGCAGCACTCCAGGAAGATCCGACGCTTGACGACTTTGCGGGCCGTGTATCCGATTCGGGCGAGGGCCGCTGGACACTCGAGGCGGCGATCGAGACCGGGGCGCCCAGTCCGGTGCTTGCTGCGGCACTGTTTCAGCGATTCGCCTCCCGCGGCGAAGATGAATTCAGCCGCCGCGTCCTTTCTGCCATGCGGCATCAGTTCGGCGGCCATGCCGAGAAGAACCCATGAGTCGCCAGAAGGCCGATGCGCTGGTCATCTTCGGTGTGACGGGAGACCTTGCGCATCGGAAAATATTTCCCTCGCTCTATGCCATGGAACAGCGAGGGGCGTTGCAGGTTCCGATTGTTGGCATCGCGAGGCAGGATATGACGCTCGACGATCTCATCAGTCGGGCCCGCAATGGAATTGAACGATTCGGCGACGGCGACATTGACGAGGTGGTGTTCAAGCGGTTCGCGGACAGACTCAAGTATGTACTCGGCGACTATGCTGATATTGAGAGTTTTAAAAAACTGCGGGTCGCCCTTGGTGATGCCAAGCATCCACTGCACTATCTCGCCGTACCACCGAGCATCTTCGGAATGGTGACAGCCAATCTTGCCGCGGGTGGATGCGCTGATGGCGCATCGGTTGTGGTGGAGAAACCGTTTGGACGCGATCTAGAATCATCCATGCAACTCAACGCCGATCTGCACGCGGTCTTCCCTGAGGATCGGGTGTATCGCATCGATCATTACCTTGGCAAGGAGGCGCTGCTCAACCTGACCTACTTCCGATTCGGCAATCGTTTCCTCGAACCGATCTGGAATCACGAGCATGTTCGAAGCGTGCAGATCACGATGGCCGAGGACTTCGGCGTTGAGGGGCGGGGGGCCTTCTATGATGAGGCGGGCGCCATCCGCGACGTCGTGCAGAACCACATGCTGCAGATGATCGCCTTGCTCGCGATGGATCCTCCCGCATCACCGGACGATGAGTCGCTGCGGGATGCCAAGGTCCGGGTACTTCGATCGATGCGTCCACTTGCTCCGGAAGACGTTGTTCGCGGGCGGTACCGCGGCTATCTCAAGGAAGCGGGCGTGCACCCCGATTCCCGCACAGAGACCTACGCCGCAGTTCGATTCCACATCGATTCATGGCGATGGGCGGGCGTGCCATTCTTGGTTCGAGTGGGCAAGGAGATGCCGGTGACTGCGACCGAAGTGCTCGTCGATCTACGACGACCGCCGCAGGCTCTGTTTGATGACAGCGCCCATTGTGACCGCAATTACTTTCGCTTCCAATTCAAGCCGTTTACGACGATCTCCATCGGTGCTCGCGCCAAGAAGCCGGGTGACGCGATGGTTGGCGAGCAGATCGAGATGATAGCGCTGCATCAGGAACCAGATGAGATGTCCGCCTATGAGCGGCTTATCGAGGACGCGATGCTCGGGCAGGCGGGTTTGTTTGCGCGGGTAGATGAAGTCGAGTCCGCTTGGCGGATCATTGATCCAGTTCTCAAGGTGAACACCCACCTCTACGACTATCAACCGTCGACATGGGGACCGCTGGAAGCGAGACAACTCGCCGTCGGCCACACCGCATGGCATGATCCGCTCTCGCCGGTGAAGATAGCGCATACGGTGGAGCCGTGACGCCACTGCCCGGTTCGCGAGTGCTTGATGACGGCATGACGATCGAGGTGCTTCCGGATGCCGACGCGATTGCCCTCCGCGGGGCCGGTTGGATCGCCGGCACGCTGGTCCATGCTGTCGCGTCGCGGAAGCGGTGTGTGCTGGCCATCAGCGGCGGCTGTTCTCCATGGCCGATGTTTCGACGGCTCGTGATGGACTCATCGGTGCCATGGGAGCGCGTTCACATCATGCAGGTTGATGAACGAATCGCACCTGATGGTGATGTCGATCGCAATTGGACCCAGGCTGCTCGGGTTTTCGGCGGGGTTGTACCCGATGGCAATCTCCATCCCATGCCGGTGGGAGATGAAGACCTTGAATCGGCCTGCGATCGATACGCGGCCTTGCTGGAGAAACTGACCGGTGGTGACGGCCTGTGCATCGCGCATCTCGGCCTCGGCCCGGACGGCCACACCGCCTCACTCTTTCCTTGCGATTTGATACTGGAGGTGCAGGATCGCTCGGTGGCGTTGACGTCGCACGAGCATGCGGGCCGCCGCCGCATGTCGCTGACCTACCGCGTACTGGCCCACGCGAGGCATCTGCTCTGGCAGGTGCAAGGGGCCGGCAAGATGGCGATGTTGAGCCGTCTCATCGAGGGCGATGGGAGTATTCCTGCCGCGCGGGTCCGCCGCGATACGTCGCTGGTGCTCGCCGATGCTGCCGCCATGGGTGGTGCGGATTGATCGCTTTCATATCTCTTTGACCCAAACTCGTACTGCTGCTTGCCCCGCCGCTGGTGCTCGTTTTCGCTTTTGTGGGGCTTGCTGAGTTGCCGGACAAACCCCGGAAGTCTTTTGTGAGCAGCGTGTTATCACCGCACGATATTGGAGCGAAAGGTGGATTGATGGCGATCTGAGTCTGGCGGCACTGCGGTCACTTGGCACTACTTTCTGATCCTTCCTGAAACACCTTGACGCGTATCACCAGAAGTAGATCGAGGATATCCTCTCAAATTGTCTGTAAATAGAAGTTTGAATGCAGACTCGGAAAGAGGAGCGGAAAGGAATGCTGAATATGAAGATGACTGCACCGTTGTTTATGACCTGTGCTGCGTTTGCTGGCATGGCGTCCGTACCCAATGCCGCCATGGCCGCGGATGCCGTGGTCCTGTACTCGGCCGGGATTGACGGGCTTCTTGATGATCCCAAGGATTCCGGCTTGCACGCAGCTCTTGTGATGATGCAGAAGAATGGACTCAGCCTCCCGCCGGATATGAAGTCGGAGGAAGTTCATGCTGCCAATCTTGTTATTGATGCCCTTCTCAGCGAGTTGGACCTTCGAGCGAGTATGCAGCCGCCCACTCAGCCAGATGGGATGCCATTCGGGCTCACGGTGAGTTCACGCGGAAATGCCGGCGCCTCAGCAGGGTCGCTCTACGAGCAACTCACCACGCTCATGAAAATGACTGGTGCGCCCAAAGGATTGCCCGACCCCAACCATCCTGGGTTCATGACGTTTCAAGAAAGTCATTCCGCCGCACCACCGTTCTGGTTTGGCACGGAGACCGTAGGTGGAGATGCCACGGTCATTGTCAGTGTCAACACGCCACCGGAAGTCGGAGATACGGATTGGAGCGGCAGTGGTCTTCCCTCCGGTACCGATCCGATATTTGGCATGCTGATCGACTTCAAAGAGTTGCAGCCGATACTCGGCATGGCGGCCGCAGCCACGCCTCAGATGGGAGAGATACTCTCCAAGTGGGGACTCACTGGACCGAAGGCAATGCGAATTGAGTGCGCTGGATGGCGTGATGATCGTGCCATGCGATTCGGTGGTCGAGTCAGCAACTACGGCGTGCACTTCGGCGATCTCGTCGTCAAAGGTGGCGTTCGGACTCAGGATCTTCGTGTCGTTCCATCTGATGCTGTGGCCATGCAGGTGACCCGATTCAACATGCGGGGCATGTTCGACAGCCTGCTTGGAATGGCCGATGGTGTGATGGCTCCGATGATGGGCGCTGAATCCGAGAAAATGCCGATGTCACCGTCCGAAATGATGTTGATGCAGGCCAAGATGATGGTTGGAGTCAACCCAAAGACTGAACTCATCGACTATCTCGGTGACTCGATTGTGCTGTACCGCTCGCGGTCGACCGGCGGCGACGGTCTCATGAGCAGTGTGATGCTCGTTGAACTCTCCAATCCGGATGGGATGGCGACCTCACTCGGCACATTGGCCGCCCGCATCAACGCCATGGTGGCACCGCTCTCGCAGGGCTACGCAGAGGTTTCAACCTGGTCACAGCCGGATTGCGGCGAGGCCATCGCGCTCTCGTTCCCGGGCTTGCCTGTACCGCTTCAAGTATCGCTCGTAGTCAAGGACAATTGGCTGGTGGCGTCACTCAATCCGCAGGCCATGGTCGCGGCTTGCCGTCAACTTGGTGCTTCAACTTCGGTTCTGGACAACCCACGCTTCACCTCGGCGCTTGGTAATGATGCGATTGGCACCATGCAGGTCAACTTCACCGACCTTCCTGCCCAACTCGATCGTGGCTATGGAATTGCCGTCGGCTTGATGTCCGCCATTGACAATTACACTCGGCCTCGCGGCCATTTGGGTTCTGAATCCCGCGTATCTATGATTCTGCCACCGTACAACGAACTCGTGAAGGACGCTCGTCCGTGCGTCCTCACCGTCCGATTGTCGGGCGATGATCTGATCTACACAGGAAGCGGTGACACGAGCGTCAATGTGTTGATCACCGGCGCGGCGGCCAACATCACCGCCATGATGCCAGTGACCGCGCCACTGGCCGCTGGACTTGTGATGCCTGCATTCTCGTCAGCCCGCAAGCGGGCGAGGGAGATTCACGAAGAGAACGAACGTCATATTAAAAAAATGACAGAAGACTTCCATCGCGAGAATGAAGAAAATCAAAATCATCATGACCATGACCATGACCATGACCATGGTCACAACCACGAGGAGCACGGAGAATGATTGACACCATGTTGGCTCTTGCGGCTATTGCAACCGTATTTATCGTGATCGGCGGGCTGATCCTCGCGGTTATTGTGGCCGTCATCTCGATTTACAACGCGCTTGTCGCTCTTCGTAATCGCGTCAAGAATGCATGGGCGCAGATTGATGTGCAGCTCAAGCGTCGTTATGACTTGATTCCCAATCTCGTCGAAACCGCCAAGGGCTACATGAAACATGAAGCCGGCACACTCGAAGCCGTGACAGCCGCTCGCAACCAAGCTCTTGCAGCAGCCAAGGCCGTGGGGCTCGATCCGACTGATGGCGCCGCCATGAAGACCCTATCTGGTGCCGAGGGTGCGCTTGCTGGAGCTCTTGGGAGCCTGAACGTCGCAGTTGAGGCCTATCCAGATCTCAAGGCCAGCGCCAATATGATGCAGGTGCAGGAAGAACTGACGAGTACTGAGAACAAGGTCGCTTTCTCTCGGCAGGCCTACAACGATTCGGTCATGGTCTACAACACCAAGCGTGAGTCCTTCCCGTCCAACATCATCGCTGGCATGTTCAACTTCAACGTGGCATCGTCCTTCGAGATCGAGAACGCCGCAGAGAAGGAAGCGCCAAAGGTTGATTTCGCCACCTGACGCTACTGAAGGACGGGTGAGCAGATGAACTTCTTTGAAGCGCAGGACAAGGCGCATAAGCGGACGGGCCTGCTTGTGTGGTCGCTCGGGATCGGGCTGATCGGCATGACGGTCGGCCTGTATTTCATTTGCATGCTCGCAGTACAGATCTTTGGCTTGTACGAGCGATCGCAGGCCGAGGACGCTGCTCGACAAGGGCAGCCGATCCGGCAGAACGAACTGGGACGTTGGGCCGAGGGCGAGATTGGATCGTGGTGGGACGGGGATCTGGCGATCATCACGTTGGGCATCATGATCGTGCTGGTTGGAGGCGGCTTCCTCTATCGCTACCTTCAACTTCGCAAGGGGGGAGAAGTTGTTGCAGAGATGCTCGGAGGCGTTCGCATTGAACCGGATACCAGTGATCCAGATGAGCGGCGCGCCCTGAATATCGTGGAGGAAATGGCGATTGCTTCAGGCATTCCCGTACCGCCGGTGTTCAAGATTCCATCAGGTTCCATCAACGCGTTTGCGGCAGGACACACGATCGATCAGGCGGCGATCGGCCTGACCGATGGTTGCATTGCCATGCCCCGCGCTGAGTTGCAGGGCGTGGTGGCCCACGAGTTCAGCCATGTGTTCAATGGTGACATGCGGTTGAACCTGCGTCTGGTAGCGGTCATCAACGGCGTGATGGTGCTTGGGCTTACCGGTCTGTTTTTGATTCGGATCATCGGCTACTCCCTGCTGTATGGCGGCGGTGGTCGGAGCAGCAACGACAAAGGTGGCGGCATGGCCTTGGCACTCGCCATCATCGTCTTCGGCGCACTGGTCGCCGCCATCGGATTCCTCGGAACACTCATGGCGAGAATCATTCAGGCGGCCGTGTCGCGGCAGCGAGAGTTCCTTGCGGACGCATCAGCTGTGCAGTACACCCGCAACCCCGATGGCATTTCCGGAGCGCTTCGCCGCATCGGAGGCGAGACCAAGAAGGCGAAATTTGCTGGCGAGGCGAGCCAGTTCAATCACATGTTCTTCACGCAGGCGTTGAACGCGACCTTCGCAACACATCCACCGCTGTCCGAGCGGATCAAGCGGATTGTGGGGTCTACGAGTGGTCCCGATATGAGTACCCCGCCGCGAGCGCGTAGTGTTCCCGCAGCAGAGACTTCGGCTGTCAAGCCGGACGTGGGACGTGCAATGATTGGCGCCGCAGTTGGCGCCGTGGCCGTAACTGGAATGCGGAATGCGATTGCGCACGCCGGCGAGATGAGCGCGATTTCGATGGACTGGACGCGGGCGATTCTGGAGTCGATTCCGGACGAGCTCCGCGCGGCGGCTCGCACACCCCGCTCGGCGAGGGCGCTCATTGCGGCCATGCTCATGGTCGAGGGGGGGACCGATGAGCAGGCGATTGCCTCGCAGCGGGCGACCTTGAAGCGACTGATGCCTGAGGAGGAAGCATCGCACGCCGAGATTCTTCGGCCGCTGATTGCTGATCTTCAGTCCGCGGCTCGCGTGCCGCTGCTTGATCTGACTTCGCCAGCCATGCAATCGTTCTCACCGAGTCAAGCCGCAGAACTCCAGAAACTCGTCGAAGCGCTTGTCGCTGCCGACAAGCACGTGAGTCGCTTCGAGTGGGTGGTGGCGATTCTGGTGGATGCCATGCTTGACCGTAGAGGCGATGCAAGTCACCGCGCCGCAGCCACCATCAAGTCGATTGCCCCGTCTGCGCAGGCAATTCTGTCGGTGACGGCGACCGCCGGGACGAGCGATCGCAACGAGGCGGCGCAGGCAGTTGCAAGTGCCTGCAAGGGTCTTGGTATTGCAGCACCCGATGGTGGCCTCGCGAGCGTATCCATCAAGTCCATCAACGTGGCAGTGCACGATCTTCGCACACTCACTTTCGCCGAGCGAAAGCGTCTGCTCGAAGCCGTCGTCGACGTCGTTGCGCACGATGACAAGACCACGGTCGAGGAAGCCGAAATGGTGCGGGCGGTGTCCGAAGTACTCGCGGTGCCGATGCCGCCGGTGATGCCAGACGCGGCGTGAACTAAGTTCTACGGCGATGCCCCTCGGATGGGCGATGGAAAGCGTCAGGTCCAATCCAGACCGAGCTGCAGGCCAGTCCCGAGATCCTCGCACTTCTCGTCGGTCACGACAACCATGTCCTCCAGCCGCAGCCCGCCGATGGCGGGGCTGTAGAGACCCGGTTCGATGGTGACGACATCGCAGCAGACCAGCGGGGGACCTCCCATGTCCAGCAGGGGCGGTTCGTGGACGGCGAGGCCGACGCCGTGTCCGGTGCCATGCACCATGGCGATGCGGCCGGGGTCGGCATCCTCCGCTGGCAGGCCAACCTCGAAGTCATACGCTGCGATCACGGCGATCGTCGCTTCGTGCACCGCCTGCCCGGTGATGCCGATGCGGGCGATCGCTTCGCCAGCCTGCTTGGCCGCGAGGACGGCAGCGTGCATTCGCTCAACGGTCGGATGGACCTCACCGTGGACGACCATCCGGGTGCAGTCACCGTTGTACTTCGTGACTTTGGATCGGGGGAACACATCGATGATGATCGGTTCGCCCGTTCGCAGTGCTCCGTAGCCGATGTTGTGACAGTCGCCGCCTTGCGGGCCACCTGCGACGATGCTGCTCGGATTGTCGTGGTCGCAGTCGAGCAGGAAGACGTCGATCATTCGCCGCATCCGCTCGGACGTGAGCACATCCCCATCGAGTTGCAACATGCCGTCCGCATCTGCCGTCGCGCCGGCGATCGTCTCGCAGGCCATCGCAATTGCCGCTTGCGTGGCCGCCTGCGAAGTGCGGAGGGCATCGAGTTCCTCTTCGTCCTTGCTGCGGCGGTCGCTCACGCCGAGATCGGCGTCGTATTCGACTTCGATACCCGCGGTGCGGGCTGCGGCGAGGAAGGAGAACGGGAGTGTGCGGTCGGATCGAACAGATGTGGCTCCCGATTGTCGAATCGCCTCCGCAGTTGCCTGCGCGGTGGCGGTTTCACGATCACCGGAGAGACCGTTTTCTGGCGTGAAGTCCGCGGGGCAGGCCACGCGATCTGCTCTAGCGTGTGCCCTGGCTCGGTCCATCTCGATGTCACGAATAATGAGCAGTCGCTCGCGGCCGTCATCAATGAGCGCAGCGGGGTCACCCGCCGAGAAGCGGATGGCGTGATAGAGCGTGTCGTTGGCAGAGGGGATGCCGGCGAGAAGAGTTGGCTGCATGTGGGACAAGATACCGCGCACGGGGGACCGGTCCCGGGTAAAAAAGACAGCGAGCTCGCCTCAAGAGCGAGCTCGCTGCACATTCACTGTCAGGAGACAGAGATCAGTTCGACGGACTGTCGGCGTTGGAGGCGGGCTGTCCCATGAAGGGGAACATCATGCCACCTCCGCCACCGGCGATGTCGTCGGTGTTGTAGAGATACTGGGCGTTGAGTGCCCGATCGATGAGAGAACTGGCCTCGGCGAGGTGCGCCCGAGAGTACGGATCGAGATCCGCGCCCTTGCGGCGCATCGCGCTGTCGATCGTGCCCTTGAGTTCACGCAGTTGCATGCGACTCAAGTTCGATACCGGGGCCGTGTAGAAGCCACTGCCCGCCGGCATGCTCAGATCAATGAGCCGGTTGAGGTGCTCACGCTGGGCGTTGCGGCGAAGGCTTGAGATGTAGGGCGATCGAGCCGAGTAGGTGCCTTGCGGGCCACCATCGAGTTCGCCCCAGACTGCGTCGCGAACCGTGGCGAGTACTTCCGGCACGGTGACAACGTCCTCGTCTTCGGTCGCGCGGAACTCATTGTCATAGACCCGGTTCAGGGTCTGCGGGTTGAGGATGCCGTTCATGGCCATGGCCTGAATACCGGCAATCTTGTCGTGGACGGGGTAGGTCTCGTCCTGGAAGATGTACCGCTGGCCGCCATCATCCCACCACTTGTCCACCGTCATGCGGCGGAGCAACTTAGGCGAGAGCCCATAGGCTTCGTCCCGCATGGTGTTCTCAAGCACGATCTGTATAGCACGCCGTTGCTGGTCGGCTTCGATCGGTGTGATCGGATCGCGGTCGCCCTCGTCGCCCTTCTTGTCGCGATTGAGGTAACTGCCACCGATCCAACCCGAGGCGATATTGACAGCGCCGAGTTGTTTGTAGAGCAGCATGTCATAGGCTTTGCGCGCCTCGGCCCAACTCTCGCCGTCCTCGACCATATCCTCGAGGATCTTGGACCGCAGATGCTGCGCGAGTCCAATCTGCGACTCGGCGTAGGTGAGCGGATTCATGCCGTTGTCGAATCGACGAGCACGGGGATCGGGACCCCATGTGTCCTCGTCGGTCGCATACGCGAGCAGGGGTTCGGAGACACGCTTCAGCACCTTCTCGGGCTTCTTGCCGATGTAGCCGTACTCGATCGCCCACATGTCGTAGGGACCGATCGTGACCTGAGTCCAGTCGCCCTGTGTTTCGCCGAGTTCATAGTTGATGTTGATCGGCAGGTAGTCCATGACCGAGCCGGAGTGTGGCTGACCCTTGAACTCGTCGGTATTGATCTCGGCGAGGGTGTGGATTGTGCTGCCCTTGAAGTTGTGCCGCAGGCCGAGCGTGTGCCCGACTTCGTGCATTACGACTTCGCGGAGCATGGGGCCGATGAATGCTTCAGGGACGCCGTCGAGGTATTGGTCGTCATCCTTCCCTTTCTCTGGCTTGGACGGCTCGTCCTCTTCGGCTTCTTCATCATCGGCTTCGTCTTCGGCGTCTTCTTCGGCGACCTCATCTTCGATGACGCCATCTTCTTCCTCGATGTCCTCCTCATCCGCGGGCTCGTCGCCTGCGGAATCGTTTGAGTCCGAGCGTGTTGCGGTCAGCGTCATCGAGAACTGACCTTCGGACATGGACCCGGTCATGGTGCCATCCTCGATGGTCACAACGAGCGGTTCGTCCTCGTCCTCGTCGGCAGGCCGAAGTGTGAGTTGCTTCTCCTTCGGGACCCACGAACCCACCATCTCGACGATCCCGAACATGCCCATCTCAGCGGTGCCAGTGACGGAGTTGTCCTTCGCAAGCGTCAGTTCGAGCGTCAGATCCATCGCATGTGATGATCCATCCGGCGCATTGGCTTCGATCGTGCCGTACCAGGTTCCCGAAACGGGATCGTTGGCGGCAAATGCACTGAGTTTCGGCTGATCGATGCCGATGATGAGGCTCGGGTTCAATCGCACCATCGCAACATCCATCGCCTTGCACGCAGCGTGGCGGCAGTTGCCGTTGATCTGACTGACGCGGCCGATGAGGCCATCGTACTGCTCGTCACCGATCAGGTCGGTTTCGACGGTTGGGGATGCGAAACCAGGCAGCATGCCTGCGGCCCGCATGGTCGCCTCACGGCGGAGTTGCTGCCTGACCTGCTCACGCTCGGAGCGGTCGGCGAGCAGTACCTCTGGGTGCCAGTCAGGGTGCTCGGCCAGCCAGGTCAGGGCATCGGGGCCGAAGCCTTCGAGTGCGGTCTCGGGAATGAGGTCCTTCCAGGTCTTGGACCAGCCGTTGATGAAGCCCTCATCCATGACAATGTCCGCATCGAGGATTTGGCCGGTCTTGGGATGGACGCGGCTCGGACCGATGGCGAAGCCCATGTCGGCGTTGGTCCACAGGAAGAAGTTGTAGCGAGCGTCTTCGGGGTCCTTCTCCATGTGGGCACCGGTATCGGCATCCTGCTGGTTGACCTCGATGGCGTCCACGATGCCGACGTTCTCGAAGGCCTTGTTCCACTCAAGAATGCCTTTACGCACCCAGCGGCGGTATCGCACGGGAGTGGTGTGTTCAACGTAGAAGACGATGGGCGTCTTGGGCGGGCTCATCTTGAGTTTGGGGTCCTTCTTTTGAATGTCCCATCTGTTGATGTAGCGAATCCAGGGGTTTTCGTCGGAGGCATCGCCGATGTCGCGGTGCGCGGTCGTGAAGTACCCGACCCGCTCATCTGCGACACGCGGCTTGTAGCTGCTGTTCTCCGGGATCTCGGCGATCGAGTAGGCAAGCGTTCCGAGCTTGCCGCCGCGGAGAGGAATACCGAAGGCGAGTTCGATGTTCTCGGGGAATGCCTTGGCTTTCTCGATCGTCGCGAGTCGCGTATTGGCCCCTGACGTCGCGCCGCCGAAGAACTTCGAGGATTGCTTGACCAGCAGGTCGGTGAGGTCGATGACCGGTCCGCCACCGGGGCCCATGGTCTTGATCGGCACATCGAGAATCACGCGGTCGGTGAAGACACGCTTGGTGCCGGCTCTTGATTGCTTGTCGCCGGTTGAGCGGACGGCGTAGTTAGGCTGAATGAGTGCCAGCCGCTTGCCGAACTTCTTCCAGTGGGCGTACATGTCGCCAGCCTGAACACCCGCAGTTGGAATGCCACCGGAAATGGTGTAGGCAAAGAAGATGTTCTGCTTGCTGAAGTTGCGGGGCAGTTCAGCGAGTACATCGCTGGTCTTGCGGTCCACATACAGCGTGTACATGCCGGGCTCGCCGTCGACGGTTGAGACAACCTTCTTGTAGTTGTCCTTGACGACGGTGTCGAACTTCGGGAACTCCGGCTTCTTGGCGGCATTGGTGGCTGCGACGCGAGTGTCGATCTGGGCATTGGCCGGGTCGACAGCATCGTTCGCGAGTGCGATGGCGGCGATACTCAGCCCGCCAGCAGCGGTCAGCATGATTGGAATACGCATGGTGTGTCTCCTGAACACGTGGGTGATCGTTTCGTCCCTTCTCTAAGGGTGCGAGGGCCAATCCTACCCCGGTGGAAGGTTTGGGGCTAGAAATGGGGTGAGATTGGCTTGCTACGGCCCGGATATGGCCGAGGTTCGCGCGGCGTAGCCATAAGCGGGGATCGAAAGTCAGAGGGCTCAGGTTCGCGTCACGACTTCCTGCTCGTCGTTCCAGAGGAGTACTTGATCGTGTTTCCAGGCATCCACAGCCATCTTGATGGCCACCATCGTCGCGCAGCCGAGATCGACGTTGCAGGCGAGGCGGTCGCCGTTGCGGACGGCGTCGAGGAAATTGCCCATGTGATCTCGGCGGTCCATGGGGTCGATATGGGCGGTGGCGGTGCCGGGCTTGGGCGTGGGTTTGCCGTCTTCGTGGGTGATATCGACTCCATTGGCGGTTCGGAACTCCTCCCACCATGGCGGCTGCTCGGAGAGGGTCAGCCCGTTCCCGAACTCCATGGTGCCATATTGACCCCGTATGACCGTGGGCCATGTGTCGTTGTTGGTCATCACGCTTGAGAGCACGATGGTGTGCTCGGTGGGGTAGTCGACCATCATGAAGAACGTGTCGGCGATGTCCCGTTCGTCCTTCTCGAGGTAGATACCGCCGCTGGCCACCACGCGTTTGGGGTAGGCCCCGTCGTGTCCCTCGATCGCAAGCAGGAGCGGTGCGAGCCGGTGGTACAGCAGGTCGGTGGCGAGGCCTCCGTTGTAGGCGAGATACTTGCGGAACCGGAAGAAGTGGTCGGCGTTCCAGTCGATCTTCGGCGCGAGACCGTGTTCGTGTCCGAGCCAGCGATCCCACCAGACATAGCCTGCCTTGTCATGGGTGTTCTGCGGCCCGGCGTCCGGGTCGATGTGCCAGTTGAACTGGCCGCCGCGGGAATTGCGACAGTAGGCGCCCTGACTCCATGTCGGCTTACCGATGCGCCCTTCTCGAATTGCTTGGCCTGCTGCCCAGAAACTTCCGTCACTGGTGCCCTGTGGTCCGACCTGCAGTGTCCGCCCGGTGCGGTGGACGGCATCGCGGCACGCGATCGCTTGCGGGATCGTGTGCGAGAGCGGCTTTTCGCAGTACACATCCTTGCCGGCTTCCATCGCCTCAATGGCAATCTTGGTATGCCAGTGATCAGGGGTTGCGATGACGACTGCATCGACGTCTGGATCGTCGAGCACCCGTTCGTACTCCATGGTGGCCTTGCCTGCAGCAAGCGAAGCGACCTTGGCAGAGTTGTCGAGCCGGCGGCGGTAGACGTCGCAGGCGCGGATGACATCGATGTTCTCCTCATCGCTTCGTTTGACGAGGCTAGTGAGATGACCGGTCCCCATGCCACCTGTGCCGATGACAGCCATGTTGAGGCGGTCGTTGGCGCCGAGTATGCGCCCCCAAGAGAGCGCTGGCATGAACAGGGGAGACAGTGCTGTGGCGCGGATGACGGTGCGGCGGGTAATTGGCATCGGGAACTCCTCAAGGGCAGCCTACCGCGGGTTTGGTCGGAAAGCGCTCTCGCATGGGAGGCCATACACGGTCTCGGCGTGAGAGACCGCGTTCTGCTCCTGCTCCGCCCTGTTTGAGCCGTTACTCGAGCGACGCGCCTTGGGACTCGTAGAAAGTGCGATCGCCGGTGCGGCGAGGTTTGGCGAAGAACTGTTCCATCTGGCCGATCCATCGGCGACCGGAGGCGCCGCGTTTCTCATAGTACGTCGCCATGTGCTCGTCATAGGACTTCATCATGTCAAGCATGGCGTCATCATCCGGGTAGCGATCGTCGAACAGCACGGCATCGACTGGAAGGCGGGGTCGTTTCCACGGCTCCTCGTCTGCGCGGCCGATACAGAGGCCGAAGAGCGGGTACACGCCTTGTGGGAGTTCGAGCAGTTGTCCGACCGCAGCGAGATCATTCCGAAGCCCGCCGATGAAGCAAGTGCCCCAGCCCATCGATTCGACCGCGAGCGCGAGGTTCTGCGCAAAGAGTGAGGCATCGACGACACACAACAGGAAGGACTCGAGGTTCTCGGTACATTCACAGTCTGCGCACTCAGCCAGCAAATGGTGTCGCCGCATGTCGCCGCAGATCACGAGAAACGTGCCGCACTGAGCCACCTTCTTCTGCTCGCCCGTCAGCGTGACCAATTGTTGCAGGGTGTCCGGGTCGGTGACGCGAATGGCGCTGTACGCCTGAATGTTGGCGCTTGTCGCGGCGTACTGCGCGGCTTCGAAGGCGGTTTTGAGATCTTCGTCCGGCATCACTTCGCCGGTGTAGGCGCGGATGGATCGGTGTGCATGCATCTGATCGAGTGTTGGATTCATGCCCGGAATAGTACGCTCACGAACCGATGAACCGGTCATACAGGGTGCGAGCCTGAATCGGATCTGAAACTCCCACAAGCGCCCGGCCGTCGGGGAAGATGGTGATCCGTACGTCCTCGTTCGCGAGGTCTACCCGCAGAGCGTGTTCATCATGCAGAATGGTTCCATGCGGCGAGAGTCGGGCGGCCAGATCCTCCATGTCCAGGAGATCGTGACCCGCAGGAAGCAGTTGCACGGTGTCGCGGCCACACAGCGATTCGGTGTCGGTGCCACGGGACCCGTCGAGCCACTCGAAGATGCGGTCGTGGCAGCAGGAGCAGTCTTCGCGGGGTACCCCGGTACGCATCTGTCGATCTTCGCCTGTCCAAGGATCGATCGAGTGCATCGACCGATCGAAGCCGTCAATCCGGCCGATGAGCAGCGAGAGTGCAATGGCCGCCTGATGGGCGGTGACCGCAGCAATGGTTGGGCCCAAGACGCCAGCGGTATCACAGGTCGGTGTTGATCCTGGTGGCGGAGGTTCCGGGAAGACGCATCGGAGGCATGGCGTGGCGGCATCCTCTCGCCATTGGATCGCTTGCCCTTGCCCACCCTGGCGAGGAAGAATCGGCATGACCATGCCACCTGTTCCAACCGCGCCGGCGTAGATGTACGGCAGCCCGTGCTTTACAGCGAGATCATTCAGCAAGTACCGCGTATCGAAGTTGTCCAGACCGTCCACAAGAAGGCTCATGCCTGCTGTGATGTCTTCGGCATTGTCGGCGTGAAAGTCAGCGACCACAGGCTCCACTTCAATGTGCGGATTGACCGCCAGCAGTCGCTCGGCAGCGGCGATCGCCTTGGGCCGCGAAGCATCCGCATCCGCCTGACAATACAGCACCTGCCGCTGCAAATTTGTCTCTTGGACGACATCCCGATCAACAAGGCGAATCGTCCCCACACCAGCGCGGGCGAGCAGATCCATGACACCACACCCGAGTGCGCCGCATCCGACAACCAAGACGGATGCGTCACCGAGTTTCTCTTGGCCAGATTCGCCAAAGTCACGCAGCAACATCTGTCGGTGATACCGCGCCTCCGACTTTCGGCTTTCGACTCGCAGTTCCTGCCTCACCACGCGAAGTGCGAGAAGGCCTTGTTCGCTTCCGCCATGCGGTGCGTCTGCTCGCGGACGGTGCAGGCCTTCCCTTCGCCGTTGGCGGCGTCGTAGAGTTCCTTCGCCAGCCGCGTGCTGAGGGGCTTGCCCTTCTCGCTGCGGATCGCCGTGATGATCCAACGGAAGGCCAGACTCTGGCGGCGACGTTGCGTGACGGGCATGGGCACCTGATAGTTGGCGCCGCCGACCCGCTTGGAACGAACTTCAACGTTGGGCTTTACGTTATCGATGGCCTGACGGAAGGCATCGATCGCTTTCTCTGGCATGCCCTCACGCTTGTCCTTGTCGATGCGGGCCTGAATCTTGTCGATTGCGTCATAGACCACTCGCTGCGCCACGGCTTTCTTTCCGTCGAGCATGACACAGTTGATGAATTTCGCCAGCACGCGATCGCCGTAGCGGGGATCGGGCTGGAGTTGCTTCTCGGATGCAGTGATGCGACCGGCCATGGTGGGCCTCCTTTGGCTCATCTGCCCGCGTTGCGGGCCGTGTGTTCACCGGCGGGTGTCGATTCTCGCCGATTACTTGCCTGCGTTGCCACACGTGGCGAACGCTTTGAATTGTGATCGGGCTACTTGCGAGCCCGCTTGGTTCCGTACTTGGAGCGTGCCTTGTTGCGCCCGTCGACACCGAGCGTGTCGTGGCTGCCGCGGACGATGTGGTACCGCACGCCGGGAAGATCACGCACACGTCCGCCACGCACGAGCACGATGGAGTGCTCCTGCAGGTTGTGGCCTTCGCCGCCGATGTAGGCGGTGACCTCCTTGCCGTTGGAGAGACGCACACGAGCGACCTTGCGAAGCGCCGAGTTCGGCTTCTTGGGAGTCACCGTGCGGACCTGCAAGCAGACGCCTCGCTTCTGCGGGCACGCATTAAGATCGCGGACGTTCGACTTGGTCTTGGGACTTTGTCGGGGCTTGCGGACAAGTTGGTTGATCGTGGGCATCTGGACTCCAAAACCGCCACCGAGGCGAGCCGAGCAGTGTATCAAGGCCGCAGTTCAAAGCAAAGTCGGCAACCGATGTGGCCGGCGGGGGTTGGGGGTGATATCGGACCATGAGAGCCACTTTGTTTCCACCCTCCCTGTGGATAAATCGTGGATAACCTCCATCCCTGCTCGAAAAACACTCGCTTGGGTGCGACGTGGCTCGATTCAGAGCTTCCATACTCTCCGGGGGGAATCTGAATAGACTGCCGGCCTCGCAGGGAGCCCCGCCGAAGTGACCAACCCCAGTCTTCACGTTGAGTTGCATTCAGATGGGGCCTGTTTCGGCAACCCCGGCCCGGGAGGGTGGGCCTGCGTGATTCGGCCTGTTTCGGGGCCGGGAGAAGAGGTCGTTCTGGCGGGTGGCGAGCCGGAAACCACCAATAACCGCATGGAATTGACCGCCGTGCTGGAGGGCCTGCGGTCGGTACCGGATGGGGCAACGGTCGATCTGTGGGCAGACAGCAAATACGTGCTGCAAGGCCTCTCCGAGTGGATGGACAATTGGAAACGCCGAGGTTGGAAGACGAGCAGCCGCAAGCCGGTCAAGAACGAAGATCTCTGGCGACCACTTGATGAGCAGCGGATGCGATTGGAGTTGACCTTCAACTGGGTGGAGGGACACACCGGACACCCCGACAACGAGCGATGCGATCTGCTCGCCAAACAGCAGGCCGAGATGTTTGAGCAGGAGGTGTGATGTGAGCGTGCATCGTGTGGAGGTACGACCGCGAGCAGAAGCCGGCGATCCGAGAGGTCGCGCGGCGCTGGCGGCCATTGAGTTATCAGGGCAGTTGCCGTGTCCGAGTCGTATTGACACGGCGAGTGTGTATCTGATCGAAGGCGATCTTGGTGACACACTCGTGCAGCGAATCGCCGAAGCCTTGCTTTCGCATCCCGTTACTGATGAGGCTGTCATTGGATCATCATCCCCACGTTCAGAGGCGCTGATCGAAGTCCATCCTCTTCCGGGGGTCATGGACCCGGACGCCGACGCCGTCGAGGCGGCGATCGAGTCCATGACGGGGAAGGCAGTCAAGGTCCGCACGGGGTGTCGGTATGACATGCACGGGATCGATGAAGATACCGGCGTTCGCATCGCGTCCTCATGTCTGGCGAACCCGCTGATTCACGATGTGCACCGCGGCCCTGAGCATCCAGATGTCTTCCCCATTGGACACACGCACGACATGAGCGTGCATGAAGTACCCATGATCGATCTCGATGATGCGGACCTCACAACGCTTAGTCGCGACGCGCACCTCTTCCTGAGCCTGGACGAGATGCAGGCTGTGCAGGCCCACTTTCGTGGGCGTGGGAGTGAGCCACGCAACATCGAACTCGAAACCCTCGCGCAGACGTGGTCTGAGCACTGCGTCCATAAGACACTCAAGGCAACGGTCGAGTATGAAGGCGATCTGCCGGTGGGTAAATCAATACCTGACAGCGAGCGGCTTCCAGATGGTCGCTTGCGGATCAACAACCTTCTGAAATCAACCGTGGCCGCCGCTACGCATCAGCTCATGGACGAAGGCTTGTCCAGTTGGTGCTTGTCGGTCTTTGTGGACAACGCCGGCATCGTCGGCTTCGACGAAGACCACGCCGTCTGTTTCAAGGTCGAGACGCACAACCATCCGTCCGCGCTGGAGCCCTACGGTGGTGCCGCGACCGGTATTGGTGGGTGTATCCGAGACATCATCGGCACCGGGCTCGCCGCACAGCCGATTGCTGCGACGGATGTCTTCTGTGTCGCGCCGCTCGAAACCGAGACCGTGCCGGAGGGCTGCCTTTCTCCACGGAGAATCCTGTCACAGGTCGTTCGGGGCGTGCGAGACTACGGAAACCGAATGGGTATTCCGACGGTCGATGGCACCGTCTGGTTCGACGCCGGTCACATAGGCAACCCGCTGGTTTTCTGTGGCTGTGTTGGCGTCATGCCGCGGGACCGCACGCACGGCGACCCACAGGCGGGCGATCACATCATCGTGATGGGGGGAAGAACCGGCCGCGACGGCATTCACGGTGCCACCTTCTCGTCTGCGGAACTTACCGACACGCACGCCGACGAATTCTCACATGCCGTGCAGATCGGCAACCCAATCACTGAAAAGAAGACGCTCGACGCGATTCTGGCCGCTCGCGATCATGAAGATGGGTGCCTGTATTCGGCCATCACCGACTGTGGTGCCGGCGGCTTCAGCAGCGCGGTTGGTGAAATGGGTGAGCATCTTGGAGCCGAAGTCCACCTTGATCGAGCGCCACTCAAATACACGGGCCTTACACCCACGGAGATCTGGATCAGCGAAGCGCAAGAGCGAATGGTGCTTGCGGTGTCGCCTGAGCGAATCGAAGCCTTGGTTGCCGTCTGTGCCGAGCACGAAGTCGAGTGGTGTGACCTCGGAATCTTCGGCACACCGGATCGCGAACTTGTTCTGCACTACGCCGGCGAGGAGATCGGCCGACTTTCGATGGACTTCATGCACGGCGGTGTTCCTGATCGCGTCCGGAAGGCGATTTGGACATTAACGGAGCCAACACCTGCGGGGACATGTGAGCCGGATATTGCCGCCACGCTGCATGCCTTGCTTGCCCATCCCAACATCGCTTCGAAACAGGACATCGTGCGGCAGTACGACCATGAGGTGCAGGGCCGGACGATGGTGAAGCCCTTCGTGGGTCCCTCAGGTATCGGTCCCGGCGATGCCGCGGTGATGACGCCGGTTCGTGGATCCGACCGTGGTCTGGCGATCGGAACGGGGCTGGCGACGGGCTGGTGCGCCGACCCGTACCTCATGGTGCTCGCGGCCCTGGATGAGTGCGTCCGAAACCTCGTTTGCGTCGGCGCCGACCCGGGACGCATTGCCGTACTGGACAACTATTGCTGGCCGGGCTGCGAGAACCCGGAGCGGATGGGTGAACTCGTCCGCGCCTCACTTGGGTGCTACCACGGCGGCCTGGCCTACCGAACGCCCTTCATCAGCGGCAAGGATTCGCTCAACAACCAGTTCACGACCGACACCGGCGAAACCATTCGTATTCCGCCCACGCTGCTGATCAGCGGCTTCGGAATCGTTGGAGACATCAGCCGCTGCGTCACGATGGATGCCAAGTCGGCCGGGAACATGTTGGTACTCGTTGGAGACACCACGGACGCGGTCGGCGGAAGCCACCTCGTTCGCATCGCTCCGGAGTCACCCGGATCGAGGGAACTCCCTGTGACCGACCTTCAAGCCGGCCCCGCGACTGCCAAGGCGGTCGCTCTCGCAATAGCCGGTGGAATCGTGCGAAGTGCGCACGATCCGAGCGAGGGTGGAGCGTTGCTCGCTGCGGCCGAAATGGCCTTTGCCGGGGAGATCGGTCTCGTGATCGAAGCCGAGGCCATGCGGGGCGATCACGAATCGCTGGCGGTGGCCTGCTTCGCGGAGACCCCGTCGCGCTATCTCCTGGAGATCGATCCCTCGGACATTCCGGCACTCGAGAAGACGCTTGGAGGCATCCGGTATTCGGTCATTGGCCGGTTCCAATCTGAACCACGTGTGACCATGGGCGATGTCTTGAATTCCTCACTCGATGAACTCTGCGCGAGTTGGCAATCGGGGCTGACAATCTGATGACACTCGCCGCCCATCCCGCGATGCCATACGCTGCCGCCATGTCCAGCCGCCCGACCGCACTCATTCTGACCGCCGCAGGCATCAACTGCGATCATGAATTAGTCGAAGCTTTCGAACTCGCTGGTGCCGAGGCGGTGCCCGTGCATCTCACCCGGCTCATCCGCGAGCCAGACATGATCGACGACTTCGATCTCATCGGCCTTCCAGGTGGATTCTCATACGGCGATGCCATCGCAGCCGGCCGCATTCTGGCGACCATGCTCAACGGTCACATCATCGATCACCTCCGCGCCGCGATCGATCGGGGTGTTCCAATGATCGCACCGTGCAATGGATTCCAGATCGCGGTGCAAGCCGGGCTTCTTCCTGGTCCCTGGACTGATGCACCCGCGAGAACCGAAGCGGCACTTCTGGAAAATGATGGTGGCCGATTCGTCGATCGCTGGGTACGAGTGGAATACCCTCAGTCACGGTGTGTGTGGACACAGGGGCTGCAGTCCGCCGGTGCTGCGGCGATGCTTCCGATCGCCCACGGCGAGGGGCGATTCCATGCGTCGGATGAGACGATGCGGCAATTGGAGGACGACGGTCGAATTGCGGTTCGGTACGCCGTTGATGATGATCCAAATGGCTCACGCGGTCGTGTTGCGGGGATCTGCGATCACACCGGACTGGTGTTTGGACTGATGCCGCATCCGGAGCGTTACGTGTCGTGGAAGCAGCATCCCATGTGGACGCGACTGGATGAGCAGCGTGGCGATACACCCGGCTTGCAGATGTTCCACGCGGCCGTTGCCCATGTGCAGACCGCCGGGGTGACCGCCCCATAGGAGGCGAGATGCCCCCGATCGATCCCTTTTTCTTGACGCCTCAGGACATGGACGGCCCCGAGGGCCGGACATGCAGCGGGTGTGGCTACGATCTGCGGGGTATCCCCATGTCGCAGCCGTGTCCCGAGTGCGGGCTGGTCGCAGCCCCATCTGGGCCGATTGCGTCACCACGGGAGGCATCCGAATCGGCGTTCGATTCGGGTATCACATGTGGTCAATGTGGTACACCGACACCGGGTCTTCCCATCGGTGCGTTGTGCCCGGAGTGCGCCCGCAAACTTCCCGACTCTCATAGTGGACCAGCCGCGTCGGCGGATGGAGACAATGCCCGCCCCTGCGCTTCGTGTGGCTACGACCTTCAGGGATCGCCGCCCATGGGACCGTGTCCCGAGTGTGGATTTGTTCCGACGCGAGCAGGCGGCGGCGGCGTGCGAACCGCCGCTCGGCCCAACATCCTCGCTGCAGGCGAGCGATCGCTTCGGATCAGCGACCGATTTGCACGAGGATTCGTATTCCGGTTGGGACTGTTCATGCTGCTCGCTGGTCTCGTGACGCTGGCCGGCGTCGATATCGCATCGATGATGGGTATGGCGAGCAAGAACTATCTGCGGGCGCTCATGGCGGTGGGAGCCGTGATTGCTGCGGCCAGTTGGTTTGTGACACCCCGATCGCTGGATATTGAGCAGCCCGTCTTCTTTGTGGTGCGGTGGGGAGCGAGAGTCACGCTTCCTTGCTGGGTGCTTGGCTTGTGGATCGAGTTGGAGCAGGGGACGTATTCTTCCTGGACATCCCAAACATTCTATACGGTTGCTCTACTGGAACTCGTTGGCATCTTTGGCGTAGCGTTGTTACTGGCGAGTCTGGCCTCAATCGCAAATGAACTTGAGATCAAGCACACCGCTCGGCGGCTGACGACAACCATCTGGCTGATTGGCCCAGTGGGCGTGCTGACATGGTTGATGCCGTTTCCGGAAAAGGCGGTCAACATCGATCCGGGCCCCTTTGGCATGGTGGCCTCGATCTTCATCCTGATCGTCGTGGGCCCGTGGTTCTGGCTCCTGCTCCGAACAATTCGTTCGGTGTTGGAACTGCTTTCGCTGGGCCGGTGGATCAGCAGGGCCCATCACGATATCGAAGAACGCGACCGCGCCCTGCGGGAGCGTGTGCAGCGAGGCTGATCGGCCGGTGTCGATACCATACGGTGCTTCAAGGAGCGTGCGATGAGTGATACGAATCTTCGGTGTGCCGTGATCGGGGTCGGCCGCATGGGCCGCCACCACGCACGTGTCTATGCCCAGATGGACGGAGCGGATCTGGTCGGCGTCGTGGACCATGATCCGCACCGCGCCGCGGACATCGTCGAGGAGTGGGGGGGACAGGCCTTTGGCGCCATCGATGACCTGCTCGCAGCCGGCGTCGATGCCGTCACGATCGCGACACCGACTATTCACCACCGCGCCGCGGCCGAACAGTTGCTCGCGGCCGGCGTGGCCTGTCTGATTGAGAAGCCGCTGGCGCCAACGGCCGAAGACGCCGCCGCCATCGCGAGCGCCGCCAAGGCTGCGGGCGTGGCCTTGCAGGTCGGCCATGTCGTCCGCTATGACCCGGTCATGCAGGCCATCAAGTCGCTCGGCGACCTGCATCCACGGCATCTGGAACTCCATCGCATCAGCCCCATGACATTCCGGAGCGTCGATGTCGGCGTGGTGCTCGACATGATGATTCATGACCTCGATCTGCTCACCATGCTCGTTGGCGGTGTGCCCGACGATGTGCAGGCAAGCGCTGTCGCGGTGCTCGGCGAGGCCGAGGATGTCGCCAATGTCCGCATGACCTATCCACCCGATGCCGATGGACACTGCTGCGTCGCCAACGTCACCGCCTCGCGATTGGCCATGAAGACAGAGCGGACACTTCGAATCATTTCCGAGGATGTCTATGTGTCGGCCGATTTCGTGGATCGAAAGATCAAAGTCATTCGCAAAGCGGCCAATGCCGAGCAGCTTGCAGACCTTCGGAAGCGACTTGCAGCTGGCGAAGATCTCAGCAACGTGAATTACCTTGAACTCGTGCAGTTCGAGGATCTCAAGATCGCCGATGCGGAGCCCCTGCGATTGCAGGCCGAGGACTTCCTGCGAAGTGTCCGTACCGGCGAGCGGCCGCCCGTCGATGCTGAGGCAGGCTCGCTCGCGGTGACGCTTGCCGAGCGCATCGTGCAGCAGGCCCGCGGCGGGCAACTCAGTCTGGCTTGACCGGCATGGCTGAGCGGGAGATTCACGATCACTGGTCGCGCGAGGCCAAACGAAAGGGCTATCGTTCTCGCGCAGCCTTCAAACTCATGCAGATCGATGACCGCCGAGGCGTACTGACGAAGGGCGATCAGGTACTCGACCTCGGCTGCGCACCTGGATCGTGGCTACAAGTCATCGCGGAGCGGGTCGGGCCAAAGGGCTGCGGGTGGGGCATCGACCTCAAGGAAGTCCCCAAGGGGCTGCCCGACAACGTGAAGGCACTGCTTGGCACCGCCGAAGATCCCGCCGGGGCCGGCGTGCCGCAGGGCATGCTGTTCGATGCCGTCCTCTCCGACATGATGCCCTCCACGACCGGCAGCCGCGATACCGACCACTTCCGAAGCGTCGCTGTGTGTGAACTCGCCATGGACCTGTGCGCCCAGTGGCTCAGACCCGAAGGCACACTCGTCATGAAGATTCTCGAAGGCGCCGCCATGCCCCAACTGCTCGCCGATGTCAGAAAGCGATTTGACAAGGTCAAGCCCTTCAAGCCCGAGGCTTCCCGCAAGGAATCCACTGAGATTTTTATTATCGCCCATGGCTACAAAGGCCCTCTCGCAGGCGAACCCGACGAAGTCGCCGCGGTCCCCGGTCCGCCACCGGTGCCGGAGAGTTGGTAGTTCAGGGTCGGATATCGCCTTGGCACCTATCCCCATTTTCCGGCGAAGCCGCATCCCGTGTTACCCTTGCCTGCGCCTCGGGGCGCCGCCATGTGAAGGTGGCTGAGACGGACCCGCGGAACCTGATCCGGCTCATACCGGCGGAGGGAAGGCCGATGCACTTGAAACATGACGGGCCCCATGCCTCGGACATCGATCTGACAGCGAGTGATCACAATGCGTTTCTTGGTGCCATGCCCATGCACGGGGCTGGAAATCCGGGAGACACCGCTGCAGGAACCACCCCTGGAAGTTTTTCGCTCGCCGCCGATGTCGGAGGGCCGCTCATGTACTCCAGTCCCGACACACCCGGGATGCCACCTCCGAGCGGCAAGACAGCGTGGGATTTTCTGCCTGATGGCTGGGCGATCAAGGTTGATCCAAACGGCTGCTGCGGGCACAACCGCGGCGAGCATCCAATTGTGGCGGTGCCGCCAACCGGTTTCACGCCGGTCACCCAACTCGAATACGCGCGGCTCGGCACGATCACAGATGCGATGCAGCGTGTGGCTGAGCGGGAGCCACACCTGATGCCCGAGCAAGTCCGCGACGAGATCGCGGCCGGCCGGATGGTCATCCCTGCCAACATCAACCACCTTGCCGGTTCGCTCGACCCGATGGCGATCGGCCGAGCAAGCCTCACCAAGGTCAATGCCAATATGGGTGCTTCGCCTGTCTCAAGCGGTACGGACGAAGAGTTGGAGAAGCTGCAGTGGTCCCTGAAGTGGGGCGCCGACACGGTGATGGATCTCTCGACCGGAGGCGACATCGACGCATGCCGCGAAGCCATCATCAGCAACTCCACTGCGCCCATTGGCACCGTGCCGATTTACGCGATGATCATCGATCGCAAACTCGAAGACCTCGATCGTGAATCGATTCTTGCGGGAATCGAGCATCAGGCCAAGCAGGGGGTTGATTACATGACGGTTCACGCTGGTCTTCGGCGCGCCCACGTGCCGATGGTCAGAAATCGTCTGATCGGTATCGTGTCTCGCGGCGGCTCACTGCTTGCCAAGTGGATGCTCACGCATGGCAAGGAGAATCCCATGTACGACGCATGGGATGACATCTGCGACATCTTGCGGCGATACGACGTGACCTTCAGCATCGGTGACGGATTGCGTCCAGGCGGACTCGCCGATGCGACCGACCAGGCGCAACTTGGCGAACTTGAGACGATCGGTGAGTTGACTGAGCGTGCCTGGCGGCGAGGCGTGCAGGTCATGGTGGAAGGCCCCGGACACGTGCCGTTTGATCAGATCGAGTTCAACATGAAGTTGCAGCGGCGCCGATGTCACGGCGCCCCTTTCTATGTGCTCGGGCCGCTCGTGACCGACGTTTTTCCGGGATACGACCACATCACATCATGCATTGGTGCAACCGCTGCGGCGTGGCACGGTGCCGCCATGCTCTGTTACGTCACACCCAAGGAACATCTCGGACTTCCCAAGAAGGACGATGTCAAGCAAGGATGTATCGCCTACAAGATTGCTGCGCACGCGGCGGACGTGGCGCTCGGCATTCCGGGAACGCGCGACCGTGATGATGAACTCACCAAGGCCCGTGCGGCTCTCAACTGGCAGAAGCATTTCGACCTCTCCTTCGATCCGGACTACGCCCGCGCGATGCACGACGAGGATCTCGACGTCGATACCGACTTCTGCGCGATGTGTGGACACGATTGGTGTTCAGTTCGCATCAGTAAGGAGATTCAGGAGTTCACCTCGGGCAAGGATGGTGCTTTTGCTTGGGACAAACCGTCGATCAGCGCGGCGCTGAGCGATGAGCAGCGGGCCATGTTGGAGCAGCGTGGAGTACTCGATCCAGCCGAGATTCACAGGCTTGCCGCCAAGACTCGACGCTCCCTCGGCGCGGACGAGGAACGGGCGGCCTGCCACAGCGAAGTGGCGGATGCCGCGGCCGCGAGGGATGTGCAGGGGGAGAACGGCGTAGAATTGGTTCAACTCGGAACCCATGAGATTTCGGGGGTCTCCGATCCCGACCCGGTGATTTGAGGAGCAGCAAGCGGACCGCCATGCATGTCGCAGCCGAACAGTTCTCGAAGCCGGAAACTCGGCGAATCCACCGCGCAGTCGTGCTGTTCCCCAACCTCTATCTCTGGCTCGTCTTCCTTGCCTCCCTCGACATCATCCTGACGCGGGTCATTCTGTTCTTCAGCGGCATCGAGATGAATCCGATCGCGAAAATGGTCATTGATGCGTTTGGAGTTCCAGGCATGGCTGTCTTCAAGTTTTCCGTAGTGTCCTTTGTGATCATCGTCTGCGAAGTGGTAGGTCGGACGCGACGGATGACGGCGCAGAAACTGGCGGTTTTCGCCGTATTGATCACGGGGTTCCCCGTTGTATGGTCCAGTGTGCTCGTTGGCTCGATCATCGCCACGGGCGAGCATCCTCCTCTTGAAGATGATCCTGCTCGTCATAAGACGCAATCAGTCGAGTACGCTCCCGATTCCGATCACCGGAATCTTCAGCATGGAAGGGCTGCTGCATGGTCAGTCAGAATGGGCGCAAGCGAATCGTCATCCTTGGAGGTGGCTTCGGTGGTTCCTATCTTGCCAAGGCACTGACGAAGCGAAGCCTCGGTCTCGATGCCGATGTCGTCATTATTGATCGCCACAACTACTTCACCTTCTTCCCGCTCTTGGTAGAGGCGGGATGTGGTTCGATCGAGCCGCGACACAGCACAGTGCCGATCCGTGAGTTTGCACCCAAGGCGGAGTTGCTGATGGCCGAAATCGCCTCGCTCGACACCGAGCATCAGCGGGTTCACTTCCATCTCATCGGCGATGACCAGTGCCGCGCCATAGAGTACGACCACTTGGTGGTCGCGCTCGGAAGCGTCACGCGGGTCATGCCCGAAGATGTCGTGTCAGGGGTCCGCGAGCACGCACTCTTCATCAAACACATGTCCGATGCCATCACGATCAGAGATCGGACCGTGGAACAGCTTGAACTTGCCAATGCCATCGATGATCCCGAAGAGCGAAGGCGACTACTGCATTTTGTGATTGTCGGCGGCAATGTCACCGGCATCGAGGTTGTGGGCGAGTTGGAGGTCTTTGTACGTGAGGCATCCGCCCTCTACCGAAACATTTCCGATGACGACATCACCTTCACGGTCTATGAATTCAATGAGCGGCTGCTTGCTGCGCTTCCCGAGAATCTGTCACGGTGGGCGACAAAGCAGCTCGCAGGACGAGGCATTGAAATTCATACCGGCGCCGGCGTGAAGGAGGTCCATGCCGATCATATTGTGGACAGCGATGGCAAGGTTGTTCCATGCTCAACCGTGATCTGGACGGCAGGCATTGCCCCGAGCCCCATGCTGAAGCAAATGACAGGTCTGCCACTCAACAAGTTCGGCAGTTTGCAGTGCGAGTGCGACTATCGCGCTGTCGGGTCGGAGAACATCTGGGGCTTGGGCGACTGTGCCTCGGTTCCGGGCCCGGATGGCAAGCCGATGCCGCCGCTTGCACAGATTGCCGTCCGGCAGGCACCACAACTCGCTGCCAATATCGCGGCGGTTATGCAGGGCAGACCGACCAAGCCGGGTGGTGTCGAGTTGCAGGGAGTGCTGGTACCTCTTGGTCGTCACCGCGGCGTCGCCGCCATCAAAGGTATCCACATCCACGGCTTCTTCGCCTGGGCAATGTGGCGAGCGATTTACCTGCTCAAGACGCCTCGATTCGGTCGTCGCATGAGAGTGCTGGCCGATTGGACGCTCAATGCCTTCTTTCGCAAGGACTACACGCAACTGGGTATGAATCATGCGTCGCGCCGTGAGATGGTGCGTCCTCACAAGGTGCATGATTCTGATGAGTGCTGACTACAACAGCAGCCAGAGCGATATCCACCCACCGGCGACCACCATGACCATCGCGGTGTAGCCCACGATATCACGTGCGCGAACGCCGGTAACGGCAAGGAGCGGCAAGGCCCAGAACGGCTGGAGCATGTTGGTGAGTTCATCTCCGTAAGCGACCGCCATCACCATGGGACCGGTTCCAATACCCGCCTCCTGCGCCGCGCTCAATGCAATCGGTCCCTGTACCGCCCACTGCCCGCCGCCGCTTGGGACCAGCAGGTTGACGATGCCGGCCGAGACCATGGTCCAGAACTCCAGCGTTTCTGGTGATGCGAGTTCGAGCATGCCGCTGGTGAGTATCTGCACCAGACCGGAGGCCACCATGAGCCCCATGATGCCGGCATAGAGTGGGAACTGCACGATGATTCCAGCACAGCCCGCTGCAGCGCGGGCGGCGGCTTGCATGAAGGATTCGGGAGACTGCTGCACCAATAAGGCTGCGGCGAGCAGGTACATGATGACATCATTGAGACCGAGGCGGTCGATGCCGTGGTGGATCGTCGAGCCGATCGCAGCAGCCAGCAGGGCCAGGCCGAGCAGGGTAGTCATCAGTCGTGTGTGGTTGAGCCAGTCTGGGAAGGTATCGATGGAGGACCGCTTGTTTGTTTCACTCGTTTCGTCGGGAAGGAACGCTGCAATCGTCTGCACGTTCTGCTTCGGCGACATGAGCCACAGCAGCATCGGCACAATGAACAGCAGCCCGCCGGTGATCAGCAGGTTGGATGGCGAGAGAATCGTGGCGTTTAGAGGTGCCAGCGTGTCCGCGCCGACCATCGCTTTGGGAAGCACCTTCTCAGCACCCGCGGTAGTGGTCATGGTAAGTGGCGCAGATCCCGAGAAGCCGCCGTGCCAAACGAGCAGCCCTGTGTAGCCCGCGGCTGCGAGCAGTGGGTAGTGCGCGGTGATACCTCGCCGCGCGAGTGATCGTCCGGTCTCCCGCGCCAGCACAGCGCCGCCGATGAGGCCGAGCCCCCAGTTGGCAATCCCAAGCACCATGGCTACGACTCCCACAAGTGCGGCTGCGGCGGAGGCGGATCTTGGAATGTCCGCAATGCGGCGAAGTATTCGCCGGACCGGTGGTGCTTCTGCCAGTATGTGACCTCCAAGCAGGATCAGACACATCTGCATGGCAAAGGCCAGCAACTTCCACAGTCCGCTCCCACCCCGCCATGCATCGAGCAGCCACACGCTGCGATCGATCGGCCCGCCGACCTCCTCTGGAAACCGCCCCCACACCACCGCTGCGATGAACACCCCGATCGTCAACACGATCGCGATGACTAGCGGGTCCGGAACGATGCGTCTGAACACCGCCGTCACCATGCTGCCGATGCGTTGGATCATGAGTGAAGGGTAATGGGGCCAGGTACCGCCCGGGGAAATATGTCAAAGGGCGGATGAGCATCGTTGCCCCGGGCGGGACCTGATCCCTTCGGCGAAGCCGCTTCCTACTCGGTATGCCACGCTCCTGTTACGCGATCGTAGATGACGCTTTGGCTGGCGGGACTTGCTTCCCGTGACACTCCGGCAATGCCGATGTCGAGGAAACCCGGGTAGACCTGCGTTTCGAGTCCTCGCAGTGACAGACCATCGCGTCCAAGCAGGGCAGCGGTGACATCGAGTTCGGGGGCGGCGATGTCCCGTGGCCGACGACGCAGGGCATCGGCGGCGTGATGGCGCAGCAACGTGGCGGCTATGGCGAGTACGGCATTGTCGTCGGTTGTGGAGAACTTGATGCCGTCGAGGTGCGTGACGAGGTGCAGGTCCGCGCGAATCTCGAAGTCCAGCGGATCGTCGCCCCGCGCGACAGCGGCACAGATGGCCCGCCCGTCACGCGGTTCGATCGGTCCGTGGACCCGGCAGATCCACTTCGCGCTGCCCACATGGAGTCGTGATCGAGTTGACGCAACTCGATGATCGTCGAACAGATACGAGGCGGAGGGGGTGGCCTCAAGTCCTTCGACAAGGTTTTGGGCAGACAGTCCACGCGCCCAACCGCCGACCGCATGCTCGCCACGGATCGTGGTGAGCGATCGTGTGGCGAGCATTGCGGCCAGACCGAAGCCCGGACCCAGAGGAGAAGGAGTCAGGGGTTCGTTGCCGGAGGGGTTCCCATGTGAGGAGGGGGGCATTTGAAAGTGTCCTTGTTGGTGTGTTGAGATCAGATATAAAATGAAAGACGCCCCGCTTTGTGGCGGGGCGTCGCAGGTGGGTTCCTTGGAATCGAGTTCCTCAGTCTCCTCGGGCGAGCCCCTTTGTAACCGCGGTGAAGATGCGGCAGCAGGTGGCGGTGCCAAGACACATGACGTACGTCAGGCCATTGAGCCACGCCTGCGACGGATTCGTCGTTCTCGGCATGGCGATGACGCGCGGCGTCGAAGTATGGGCGTACCGGCCACGGCACGTAGAATGCGTGTGGCGGTGGTCAGAATGGTCTGGGTGCCCGAGCATGAGTATGCAACTATGGCACCGACTCCGGCCCGCGACCAGAAAACCTCGGAAAAAAAGGGGAGATTATCGAACGATGACTCCTTCGCCGCGATGGGCGTCGGGCCGCAGTTCGTGGCATTGCTCGAGCGGCAGGGGATCAGGCATCCACGGGCGGTGCAGGGGCAGGTCATACCGACCATTCTGGCAGGGCGTGACGTCGTCTCGCTGGCCGAGACCGGCAGCGGCAAGACGCTTGCCTTCCTGCTGCCGGTGCTTCAGCGGATTCTGGTCGATCGGCCCGCCAAGGGCTCGACACTCGCGTCGAATGAGCGGCTGCGAGGGCTCGTCGTATGCCCGACCCGGGAACTTGCCGACCAGACCGGAGCCGTTGCAGCGAAGTTGGCCTCCGGGACGGTGCTTCGCTCGGGTATCGCCGTAGGCACGACACCGATCGATCCACAGATCCAAATGCTCGCCGGTGGCATCGACCTGCTCGTCGGGACACCGGGCCGTCTGCTGGATCTGATCGGGCACGAAGCACTCGATCCGAGTTTCATTCAAACCGTTGTGATCGACGAGGCTGATCGGATGTTCGACATGGGTTTCTCGCCGCAAGTCGGAAAGATCCTCAGCCACATGCCCAGCAAGCGGCAGACACTGCTGTTCACGGCCACGATGCCCCGTGAGGCGGAGAAACTGATCGAGCGGCACCTGTCGGGTCCGGTTCGAATAGAGACTCATCCACATACGACTGCCGCGACGCACGTGGAGCAGCATGTGACGATGGTGCACCCAAGCGATCGCATCGACTTGCTGCTGTACTTGCTGGAGCAGCGGGAGGCGGGCCGAACGTTGGTGTTCTGTCGCACCAAGAGGCGAACAGGCTGGGTGGCGGCGGCGCTTGCTCGGCATGGACTGAAGGCGGGCCAACTCCACGCAGATCGCTCGCAGCCGCAGCGTCGTCGGGCACTCGAAGCATTCTCCAAGGGCGAACTCGACGTACTTGTCTCTACCGATGTCGGCAGTCGCGGCTTGCACATTGAAGGTGTCCGGACTGTGGTGAATTACGATCTACCCAACACCGCTGAGGATCTCGTTCACCGAGCGGGCCGCGCTTCGCACGGCACGAAAAAACGCGGCACCGCGTGGACCTTCTTGTGGGATCGCGACCTCGACCTCTGGTACACCATGGCTCCTGCTGCCGGCGTGCGAGTAGACCCTGCGCGGGTGGAGGGATTCAGGCCGAGCAAGGTGCAGAAACCCCGATCCGGGCGTGGGGCCGGCGGAAAGCCGGGTGGCGGCTTTGATGCGAGGCACGAGACCCGCAAGCGACCTGGCCCTGGCCGTCGTAAGCGTGCGTCGCGGCCGATCGACAAAGATCAGAAGCCAGGGCGTGGCGTGAGGCCTCCGGAGTCAAGCGAGTAGTATTCCCGCCATGTCGGTCCTTCAACTTGTTCGACACGCCAACCGCTACCGCGAGATCCTCTCGATTCTCGTGAAGTTTGGGTTCCGTGAGTTCTTTGAAGACGCCAAACTTGATTTGCTTCTTGAGAAGGGGCAGCGGCTCTTCTCTCGTGGCGCAGCAGCCGAAACGGAGACGGCGAGTAGACCCGAGCGTCTCAGGATGGCGCTTGAGGAACTCGGTCCAACCTTTATCAAACTCGGGCAGATTCTGAGTACGCGGCCGGACATTCTTCCCCCGGACTACATCACAGAACTTCAAAAACTACAGGCTGAGGTTCCGCCAGTTCCTTGGTCGAAGATAAAGCCGCAGCTTGAGGATGATCTCGGGGATTTGCACGAACTCTTTGAGTCGCTCGATGAAGAACCCATGGCGGCCGCTTCGATGGCGCAGGCGCACCGAGCGGTGCTGCGTGAGGGCAGCCAGCCAGTCGTGCTCAAGGTGCTGCGACCAGGCATCGAACGTGTGATTCGAGCGGATGTCGAGATTCTGGAGGCGGTGGCCGATTGGGTGGCGCGGCATTCTGAAGATCTTCCTTTCGACCCCGTCAGTGTCGTGGAGGAGTTCTCTGAGGCGATTGGTTACGAGTTGGATTTTGTGCACGAGGGGCGGAACACAGATCTGTTTCGCTCCAATCTCGAAGAAGGCGAGCAGGCATGGTTTCCGGAGGTGTACTGGCAGATCACGCGGCGACGCGTGCTTGGCCTCGAAGAAATCAAGGGCGTTCAACTCACCAACTGGAGATCGGCCGGCCTGAGCGATCAACAACGTGAGATGCTCGTCCGAAACGGGGCCTACACCATTCTGCGACAGGTACTCGATGTCGGGTTCTTCCACGCCGATCCGCATCCGGGAAACTTGTTTCTGATGGACGATGGACGGCTGTGCTTCATTGACTGCGGCATGGCCGGTCGCGTGGATCGTGAGACGGTGACGGATCTGGCCAATCTGATTCACGGGATCGCCTCGAGCGATATAGACAAGTTCTATGAGGCCTTTCTCGCTCTCGGCCAAGTCGATGAAGATCAGGTGGATCCCAGATCGTTGCGACGAGATCTGCATGACTTCCTCGACCAGTTCACAGGGGTGTCCTTCGAACGGCTCGACATGGCCTCCATGTTGCGGGCCTTTACGGATGGCCTTCGGAAGCACCGGCTTCAATGTCCTGCCGACATCGTGCTCATGATCAAGGCCCTGACTACGATCGAAGGCGTGGCAGAGGAGATCGATCCTGAGTTCGATCTTTTGGGGTTTGCCCGCCCACATGTTGAAAAGTTGGTCAAGCAGCAATACTCGTTCAAGGTCATCAAGGGTCGATTCAAACGCAATGCCGGGAAGTGGCTGACCTTGTCGGAGCGGATGCCTGGTCGATTGACGACGATTCTCGATCGGCTCGGCGGCAACAAGTTCAAGATCGGACTCGACGTCGATGGATTCCAAACGCTCGAACGAACGGTCTTCCACTCAAGCCGCCAGTTGTCCTATTCCATTCTGGTCGCGGCGATGATCATGGCGTCCTCCGTGCTGGTCCTGGCTTCGTCGGCGGGGAAGACTTCCGCACTGGGCTGGATCGGCTTCATTGGATTCCTCGTATCCTTCATCTTCGCATTCCTGATCCTGCTTGAGAATCTCTGGACGAAGCTCAGGCGGAAGAAGGATCGCTGAATCTGGCGGCAACGCCGCGATCCCACCGTTCGTGGTAGCGGGCGATGTCCAGATTGCGGAAGGACGAGCGGCACCGGTAACACTCCAGTGTCTCCGGCGAGAGGAAGAGGATGGCGATGTCCAGCGTCAGGACGATGAGCATGGCGATGAACACAGGCCATCCGGTCGCGAGGCCGAGTATGCCGCCGAGGCCAAGCGCCAGCGCGAGTACTGCGATAAATCCGGTGATTTGCGGAAACCGGCGGTGTCGGTAGAGCGTGTCGCCTCCGCAGGAGAGGCATCGCCGCAGGTGCCCTTCGTCATCTTGGGATCGCTCCCAGTCGAGGAAAACCACGCGGCCGAGATCGGTTTCCACCTTGGACGGTGTTTCAGCGGGGACCAGTTCGATGGTGCCGAGTTGCTCGTGGTTGAGGTTGCGTAGAATGACCCGCATAGGAGCGATGGTATCTCCACCAGCCGATTGACCGGGGCGGCTCCAGAGCCGACACTTCCAATCATGCACCAACTGCTGCGAGGGAAATTTATCGCGTTCGAGGGCCCTGACGGGTCCGGAAAGTCTACTCAGATGGCCCGGTTTGCAGCCTTCGCCAGAGCTGGAGGCCTTGGCGTAGTCGAGGTTCGCGAACCCGGCGGCACGTCGGTTGGCGAGCAGATTCGGCAGGTGCTGCTCGATCCAACCAATACCGACATGACCGTGCGGTGCGAGATGATGCTGTATATGGCGAGTCGCTCGCAACTGGTTGAACAATTTGTGGCACCAGCACTGGCCCGCGGTGATTTGGTGCTCGCGGATCGCTTTGTCGCCTCCACCTGCGCATATCAAGGCATGGCGGGCGGACTTCCCATGCAGGAGATCATGGAGGTCGCTGCCGTGGCCACCGGGCACCGCATGCCCGATCTCAATGTCATCTTCGACGTCGATGAGGCCACTGCTGCGAAACGACTGAATCCCTTACTCGACCGCATGGAGCAAAAGGGCGCCGAGTTCCATCGCCGCGTCCGCAGCGGCTACCACCAACTTGCCAAGCGTGACCCGGACCACGTCCTGCTCATCGATGCGACCGGGGACGAGGACTCTGTACACAGGACGGCGATGGATGCGATTGAGAAGAAACTGTCCGGATCACTCGCAGGTAACGTTTGACTGCCACGGCTCACCTGTGGCGGAGAGCAGCGAGCGGACGACCTCAGCCGGCTCATTTGTCTTCTCCAGAATACGACGCTGCATCTGGGCGCCCGTACCGCTTTGCAGGATCTCCTCGCAGTAGCCCAGTTCGGTGGCGCAGCCGAGGTGATCTGCGACGGGGCGGCAGAGGTCGAGTGTCCGCCGGGCCATCTGCCTCGCCGATGCGGCCAGCATGGTGTCGGGGTCGACCAGCGTGGCGTCGAGTCCATATCGCACCGCATGCCACTTGTTCTGACG
>MPLZ02151916.1_pt1 | contig 43159 bp, 41 predicted proteins | sample 1617311 | NCBI WGS metagenome assembly MPLZ02 (sample SAMN05944806, study PRJNA350692) | marine metagenome | biome: marine; feature: ODZ; material: water; isolation source: 160 m water sample filtered on 0.2 um supor filter | place: Pacific Ocean | collected 2012-04-08 | depth 160m m | reverse complement strand
TTCCTTTAGAAATAAAACAGATGGTCCTGAAGCAGAATATACTCCGTCTTTATCAGCAAAATCATTCTGTAAATCAACGCTTATAAATTTGTATTGTTTGTTCATAACCAAAGAATATCACACTAGTGATACAACATTAAATACGGCTCTGTAAAGCCGTATAAATGTGATGGCTCCGGACTGTGGAGGCTGTTAGAACCTCTATTCTACTTCAATAATTTTCAGTTTACTTGTATCAATAGAGCCCTTATATAAAATATGGGGTATAAAAAGCCATAAAAGAGGTCTCTCTCCTTCAGCAAGAGTTCTTTTGTAGTAATCTATAGTTTTATTGCTAGGTTTATTATATTTTTCTAAATCATTTGGATTATATTCTGTCCAATTTTCTGGAACAAATTTATCCTTACTATCTGTCTGTTTAAAAAGATAAACAGTTGTATTTTTTGGTTCAAGTAAATTTGGGTCAATTTGAAAAAATTTTCTTCCCCTTAAAGCACTACCAAATTTTTTCAATTCATTTTCAATTTTTTGAGGATGAACAGCAGAAAGATGAATTACGTCATTCCATAAACAATCTAATGTTGGGATTCTCTGTTCCATAACAAATTCTCTCCCTTTGTATTTCTTAATCCTCTCTGCATATATGGCAGGATTTGTATTTTTTAGCTTATTGAGTGGATATAGTGTTGAACTATCCATATTTGGTGGAACCCTGTGATACAGATATTGCATATTCAAAGAATATCACATTTTAAGTAACATTAAATATGGTTTTGTTAAGACTTATTTAAGATGATAGCTCCGTTGGGTGTACGATGTTTGAACCTCTCTCATATATACATAAATGGAAAACCCGCCTATGAAAGCACGGGCTCCGTGTTCTCGTAGGCGAGCATTTCTAGCTGGCCAAGTTTCTTTAGTTGAGGAGGGTCTTAGCCATATCCCTTATTTTTCTCATATCTCCCATATGAGTATTTAAGACCTTGATTGCATCATCGTATGCAGTCAGACACGCCTCAGTGTCATTGCGCTCCAATGCTCTTTTAGCTTCGGCAAGAGAATCAAGTGCGGCGTCAATTGATGCCTCACCAAACTTGATTGGCATCTTGTCTTTTAGAGCTTGGACTTCCTCAATCATGGCCTGCAGGAAATCTGCATCCATTAGTTTTTCTGCCATCCTCACCCCACTTTCCGTCTATAACGGTGCATTATTTAAATTATATTGTCAGCCATAGCTCCGTGCAGTGGACGTTGTTCGAACCTGTTTAGCTTAGCCTTCGTTAAAATAGCGGACGTGGCCTGGACCAATTGCTTCAATATTTCCTTCAGTTACATGTAAACCAGCATTTTCAGGAACAGCAATCACTGTAAGTCCATATTTATTTACATATTGTTTTATCTCTCTGTCCATCTTTGGTTTATAGTGAACCCATAAATCGTAACCATGAACAAAATTCATAGCGTCAAAATTAGTGAGGCCAACCTCATTTGTGTCCATAGACAGAACTGAAAGAATTGTTTTAGCAAAAATTACAGCTCCCGCACTTCCGCCGTATACTGGGATGTCGTTTTTAATCAACTTTATCAATTTTGGAATGAAACCAGAATCTCTAAGTTCTTTCAAAAGATAAAAGGTGTTTCCTCCTCCAATATAGACACCGCCAAATTTATTTAATTCTTCCTCGGATTTTTCTCTTAGTTCTTTCTCCGTCCACATCTCTATCTTACTAACTCCTAAAGGATTGAAGGTTTCAGATATCCATTCAAGACAATTTCGAAATGGATGCTTCTTTCTGTTTATTGCAATTGGTATATACAAAAGAGGTTTATCACCAACTTCTTTCGCAAACTTTTTGTCCAACTCTATTGAGTCTTCTCCACTCCCACCTCCAGATAAAAATAATTTCATCTCAAAAGTATATTCCCTTTTTATTTACGAACAAAGTGAACTAGTATAGAGCTCCCCACTCTGGACGCATTTAGAACTATTGATTGGTTAAAGATAAAGAGGGAGGTTAGAGAGTTTGGTTTTATTTAGATTTTCTTCGCTATTAATTGGGATGAAATGTTAAACATCGGTGAGCCGTCTTTATTTGTGGCGTGTGCTCTGCTGTTTATTTCTGCATATGTGACTATTTCCCAATCTTTATATATTTCTTTTATTTGACCCAAGTCAGGATAAAACTGTTTTGTATCAGGTTTTTTCCTGAAAAAGTCTCCATCTTTTGTAAATGTAGCAATAACGTTAAACCCACCAGGAGACGTGTGCTGCATCATATTTCCTATTAAACCAAGAGCTTCTGCTTTATCTAAATGATGGAGCATAAAAGAAGAAACCATTATGTCGTAATTTTTTTTAATCCTATCTTCAATAACATCTCTAATACTTGTTTCTATATCCAAGTTTTTTTCCTTGGCTAAATTATTAAGTTTCTTTATACCTTCTGACGATATGTCTATGACCGTCACATCAAACCCTTTCTCTGCTAAAAAGATAGCGTTTCTACCTTCACCCCCACCTATATCCAAAACAGTTCCTGATTGAGTGTAATCCAAAAGCTGTTCTATGAGCTGGGAGGGTCTTGAACCAAAAACTATTTTTTCCGAAGAGTATAAGTTGTCGTAATGTTCTTTTAATTTTTCTCTCATATCCAAAGAATATCACACTAGTGATACAACATTAAATACGGCTCTGTAAAGCCATATAAATGTGATGGCTCCGTTGGGTGTACGAAGTTCGAACCTGTTTAGTATAAAAAAAGACCGCAGCATCCTTGCGGCGGTCTGTATCAGCAACCTCTCATAGCTTCTTCCTCTCGGCGACTGTGCGGTCGCCAGCATTGCGCCCTTTTAGGCGCGTGGTGTTGTTGGGTCTAGTACTCTGCAGGACCCCACTTTTCGTGTGCAATACTATCCATTTGCCTGAGTACCTCCAACTGTGTTTCGTTGGCTTGGAATCGGAGAGCATCTACATCATCGATTTTATTGGTTATGGAAATAGATTTATTTACTCTATGACCAAATTGGGAAGCCCATGTTTTTGCTTCTTCTATACCACTGAATGAACCGATGATGGCTGTTTGAAGATGTTCACCATACCATACGAAGGTTAGTGTCACCTTAACAAACCTCTCCATGTCATCCGTGAGCCCCATGTCTCTCAACTGCTCTGAAATTGACTTCAAGTCACACCTCACTTTCCAATGATTATAGTACACTATTTAAATAGACTTGTCAAGTTTTGCTCCGCGGACTGGACTCGAACCAGTGACATCTTCGTTAACAGCGAAGCGCTCTACCAACTGAGCTACCGCGGAATTTATTCTTCACCTAGAAGAACATTAAAAAGATAACAAATCTAGGGCTAAAATCAATTAGATTATACTTTCCAAAGTCCCTAGATTTAGGTTTAATGTCGACCCTAAAAACTTTCTCTTGGCGAATGATAGGGATTTTTTCTCTTCAAGAAATATTTGAATTCATATCTGATGTTTTTTCCAAATTCATTTTTGTGATTCTGGCACACAAACGAAGGAGCCGTGACTCCTGACAGAAATCACGGCTCCAGTTTCTCGAACGATGACAGCATATAGCGCCTGTCGTGGAAGGTTCTGCCGAGGCGACGAAGTATAGTGGTCCACTCAGGAAATGAACAGGACATCTTTCCAAGCATTCTCCTTTTGTCTAGCGAATGCTTATATTTTTCATGTTCACTTGCTCGGTAATAAAACCCCTTACCAAGCCCTTCGAAGTAGCTTAGTGTCGCTCCTCTCCTTCGGGCTACTATCTGGTTTCCAAAGAGTCCAGTAAATAGTAGAAGTTCTTTTGCCGCTTCTTCCAACATCTCAGCGTCATCCCATGTCGTGTTGTCTAAGACAAACCTCTCAAAGATATCGCGGATGTCTGTTGGGGCAGATATACTAAATCCTGCCTGGGTTGATATTTGAGAGTAGCGAGCTATAACACTAGCAACGTGCATAAGCTCATCTCCAGGGACAGTCTCGGGTGCTTCATCTTTCAATTCATCACGAAAGAAGAAGAGTGTTTTCTCGTGATCCATACCCAAGACTTTTAGCTTAGGAAACTGGTCAAAATTTGTGTTATCCACCCTTTCTCCTTTCTAGTCTGCTTCGCATTTTAAATTTATTAGAATAGATTTGCAACTTTTGAAGAGGATGTTGGAAACGAGAAAAATACAATTCTAACAACAGAGAGGTCGTCACAATGTGGCCGAGCCAAGTTTGTTTAAGGCGATTTATTTATGATATTGACACCATATCTCTTTTATGCTAATATTCCAGAGTTCAAATTATAGCTGTGAGGGGAATAAAGTCGACTTTCATTTTACGGTTTATACAGATTTGAATATTTACTCATAGCTTTTCTTTTAACTTAGATGCAAGAAGGAACTATTGCTCGAAAAATGGACAAAGGATACGGTTTCATCGCCAGAGATGGTGAAGATAAAGATCTATTCTTTCACATGAACGAGCTACAAGGTACTGATTTTGATTCACTTCAAGAAGGTACTAAAGTAAAATTTGAAGTTACTGACGGTCCTAAGGGCCCAAGTGCTACAAATGTTACTCTAGCTTAAGTAGCTAAATGGGAACTCCCCTGCTCTTGCGGGGGAGTTTTCATATTGTTGATATAATATTTTCATATGATGAAGGACGAATTACCAGGACCTTTTAAGAAAAATGTTATGAGGATTTTTCTATCCTTTATAATTACTGCTTTTGTAGTTCCTTTTATTACTTATGACACCGGCGTTAGGTGTATTACCTCTCCTTGTCCTGAAGCAGCTACTCGTGGAGGATTGGTTGAATTTTTCGCCAAAGCACATAATCTTAATGCCTACATTATTGACTACTACCTTTTTATTGTCGTTTTCGTCGCAATTTTTCTTATGATGTTCTTTATAGATAAGTGGTCTGAAAAATAAAAATCCCTGCTAGGCAGGAATTTCTACTTACTCTTCTGTTTCCTTTTTCACCTTTTTTTCTCAACGATTCTCTTAAATTTTAAATATTTTTAATAAACTTCTTTTATCTTTATGTGGTCCAACTATAGCCATATTCATTTTTTTGTTAATAAAGATTTTCTTAGCCATTTTTTGAATATCTTTAGCCGTCACTTTTTCTATTTGTTTATAGACATCCTTTGGATTTGTAGGAGCTTTGCTAAGAATTTCTGTTCGGCCATAATATACAGCAACAGAATCAGATTTTTCAAGACGCATAGGGAAAATGCCAATAAGATATCTTTTTACAGCTTCAAGTTCTTCATTTGAAACAAGGCTGTTTTTAAGTTTTTTGATTTCTCCAAGCATGGCCTTAATAGCTTCTTTAGTCCTCTTATTATCAACACCAGCACCAGCAGCCAAATGACCATAATCTGAAAGTGCATTAGTCATGGAAAAAACATAATACCCCAGGCCAAGTTCTTCTCTAAATTTAATGAAAAGTCTTGAACTCATAGATTTTCCGAGAATAGTATCTAATACATTGAGAGAGGCGAGATCTTTGGAATTTTTAAACAAATCAAGAGCTCTGAAACCAATAATAAAATGTGTTTGGTCCGTCTTTTTATTTTTTAAAACTAAGGCTTGACGCTTTTGGGAATCTTTAACCTTTACTTTCCGCGGCTTCTTCAAAGTCGAAATGTTCTTAAATTGCTTTTCTATTTCGGTTATTATTTTCTTCTCATCAAATTTACCAGCAATAACTACAACAGTTGATTTTGCCACATAATGTTTCTTTCTATAATTAAGAAAATCTTTTTGTTTAAACCCTTTAATGTTTTCTTTCACACCTAAGATATGCCTTCCTGCTGGCTGATTGCCGTAAGTTAGCTTTTCCCAAAGATCTCCAACAAGACTTCTTGGGTCATCTTCATACATATCAATTTCTCCTAAAACAACTCCCCTTTCTTTTTCCAGCTCTTTTGGTGGAATTGTTGCATTTAAATACATGTCGGAAACAACACTGATTATTTTCTTGATATGTCTTGGATGAGCTTTAGCATAATAGGAAGTGTATTCATTAGAAGTAAACGCATTATTCATAGCCCCTATACCGTCTAGGTCTTTTCTAATTTCTTTTTGTGTAGGTCTATTTCGTGTTCCTTTAAAAACCATATGTTCTAGAAAATGTGAAATTCCGTTCTCACTTTTTTCTTCATGATTAGAACCAGTATTTACCCAAACCATATAGGTAACTGTAGGACTTTCTGGTATTGGTATCATTAAAACTCTAACTCCGTTTTTTAAGGTTTTCTTTTTATATTTCATAAAGATGTGGGGATATATTACCAGATAAAACAAAAACAGCCAGCTTAAAACTGGCCGTCTTTGAAAGAAATCTCTTTATTACATTCCAGGGTTCATTCCCCCGGCAGTTGGTGCCGAACGGCCTCCTCCTGCACACTGTCCGCAATTTCTCTTATGAATAAATAGCTCAACAAGTGCAGAGAGACCGACAAGGACATAAATCACCCTTGAAATTACTGCGTCCATACCGCCGAAAAGTGAACCAATCTCCCAACCGAAAACTCCAAGGAGAAGCCAATTGAGACCACCGACGACAAGAAGCAAAAATGCAATTTTATGTAGCATGCTAATACTTTGGGTTTTTAAAATTTCGACTCTTTACTTAATTATATGAGAAATTACTTTATAAGAAATCCACACTCTATAATGTTGTAAAAACAACTAAAAGGATATTATTTAAAGTAATTATTAGTTTTTAATTGATTTAATCATGCCTAGACAAAGTGACATAGACAATTACCACACACTTGCTGGTATAGTTTTTGTCTTCACCTTTCTTGTACATGGAACAAGAGCTCTAAATGGTGGGGATATATTTCTTGGTAATTGGCTCATACCAATGTGGCTAAGTTATATACTTATCGTAGCTACTGCGTATCTAGCCTACCAATCATTCCAAATTGGGAGATAGAAAGAAAGCCCCGCTTCAGGCGGGATTTTCTTTATTTTAAAAGGTCGAAACTACAAGCTAGCTTATTTATAAGTCAGTTAGTTGAGATTATGAATAGAAATAAAATGATAGAGTGGATTCTTCGTTTAGGAGTCGCAGGAGAGTTTTTGGGGCACGGAGTTTTTGCACTTCAAGGCAAGGAAGGTTGGTTTAAATATTTTGAGGGTTTTGGTATTTCAAATCCAGATACCATAATAAGCATTCTCATTTTGATTGGTGTCATGGATATTGCCCTAGCCCTTATTGTTCTCTTTAAACCCGTAAGGCCCCTTTTATTGTGGATGGCTCTCTGGGGTGTTTGGACCGCTCTAATTAGATGGCCTTTGGGACCAGACCCAGTTTGGGATTTCTTCGAAAGATGGGCAAACTGGGCAGCACCACTTGCTCTTTATTATCTTGTAGGTGGGAGATTATTCTTGAAAAACAAAAAGTATTAAGATTTAAAATCTACTAAAAAAGAGACCTGCATGAAGACAGTATGTCCTTATGCAGTTTTCTTTTTTTATCAAGTATTAATATTTTCTCTGTTGATACTATAGGCCAGAGCGCCACAACCAATCTCTTTTCCTAGATCATTTGCTATTGCTCTAACATAAGTTCCGCTTGAACAATAAATTTTAATTTTAGCCAGCAAAAATTCTTCGGTCCTAATTCTTTTTAATTCTTTCCCCCACTTGTCTAAAATTTCTTTTTGTCGAAAATCTCCCTTAACTCGAAGTACATTTTCAATAATATATTTTCTTAAATCGGGGCTTGTGATTTTTTTAAACTCCAGAAGACTAATATCAAAAATTGTCACCTTATGTTTTGGAATTTCAATTTTATCTAACTTTCTTTTCTTAGCCCATTCAAAGAGCGGTTTTCCTTTTACTTTTTTTGATGAAAATGGTGGATACTCTTGATTAATATCTCCTTTAAATTTTTCTAGCTCCTTTATTAATTCCCTTTCATTGATTCTACATTTTTTGAAATCATCCTGTAAAAGACCAAGCAGGTCATAAGTGTCTGTTCTAAACCCAAATAAAATCTCAAAAGTATATTCCTTTGAGTATTTAAGATGTTTCTCTCTTTCTTTGTTCTCATCTCCAACAAGCACGAGCATTACTCCCTCCGCCATTGGGTCAAGTCGCCCGGCGTAAGAAAGTTTTGCCTCACCATAATCAGGATTTTCTTCCCTGAACCTATCAAGTCGTTCCAATGGGGTTTCCCCTTTTTCTTTGTAAATTTTTATCGTTCGCTCTCTAATATCAGTCATAGATTGTTAATTTACCTTATTTTGTCTAAAATTTGTAATGTTATGGCTAATTTAAGTAAAGAACCATACAAAGGAGTTAGAGATTTCTATCCGAAGGATAAAGCTCTACAGAATTACATTTTTGAGAAATGGGCAAAGGTTTGTCGCTCCTTTGGCTATGAAGAGATGGGTGCGTCTATTTTGGAGCCTACAGAGCTCTATGAGGCCAAAACAGGCGAGGAAATCATAAATGAGCAGACTTATACATTTACCGACAGGGGCGATAGAAGGGTTACTATGAGGCCAGAAATGACGCCTACGGTGGCCAGAATGGTTGCAGCAAAGAAAAGGGAACTTAACTTCCCTCTTCGATGGTATTCAATTGCAAATTTCTTTAGATATGAAAGGCCACAAAAAGGGCGAACAAGAGAGTTTTATCAATTGAATTGTGATTTGTTTGGCACAAGTGGAGCCGATGCTGACTTTGAAATTCTTAACCTTGCTTATTCTTTAATGAAAGAAATTGGTGCTGAAGATAATAATTTTGAAATAAGAATAAATAATAGAAAATTTATCAACTTTTTACTTAAAGACTACCTCTCCCTTAATGAGGAAAATGTAAGTAAGTTGATGAAACTTATAGATAAAAAAAATAAAATGCCGAATTCTGAATTTATGGAGCAAGCTAAACTTATTTTAAATGACAAAGTAGAAAATTTTTTAGAAATTCTTGAAAGTAGGGATTTAAATGAATTAAATCAATTTTCTGATAATGAAGGCGTGAAAGAAATGAAGGCGGTATTTAAAAAACTTAATGAAGCTGGAATCAAAAATTACAGATATGAACCAACTTTAATGAGAGGTTTAGATTACTACACTGGTTTAGTCTTTGAGCTTTGGGATACAGGGAAGGGGAATAATCGTTCTCTTTTTGGCGGTGGCAGATATGATGATTTACTTGAAATTTTTGGAGAAGAAAAATTGCCAACAACCGGCTTCGCTGTAAGTGATGTGGTAATTGAAAATTATTTGAAGACCTACAATTTAATTCCTGAATATACTTCAAGTACTGACTTATTTATTTGTACTCTTGACGAAAGTTTTATTTCAAAGGCAAACGACTTGGCAAAAATACTTCGAGGAGAAGGATTAAATATTGTGGTAAACTTGAGCCTTAAAAAAGTGGGAGACCAAATTTCTTTAGCCAATAAAAAAAGTATTCCCTTTGTAATTTGTATCGGAGAAATAGAAGTAAACTCTGGGAAATATAAGGTTAAAAACCTTAAATCAGGGGAAGAAAAAGAGCTTGGTGCCGAAGAGATATCTGGTTTTGTTAAAAATGCGTAAGATATTTTTTGATATAGAAACTTCAAATGCGTTTCAAGATGTTGGTTCAAGGGATCCTTCCGCTTTAGATTTGTCCGTCATAGCTATTTATGATTCTAAAATTGGGGAGTATTCATCTTATCTTCAAGATGAATTATCTAAACTTTGGCCAATCTTGGAAAATGCCGACATGCTTATTGGTTTTTATTCCAACAAATTTGACATTCCCCTTTTAGATAAATATTACCCTGGCAATTTGACAGAAATTAGGCATTTAGACTTGCTTGCAGAAATAAAGAAAAGTTTAGGTAGAAATGTTGCTTTAGATAAACTTGCTCAAGGTACATTAAACTCGAGTAAGAGTGGACATGGTCTTCAAGCCACAAATTGGTGGAAACAAGGAAAAACTGATGAAGTTCGTAAGTATTGTATCCAAGACGTGAAGGTAACAAAAGGAATTTACGATTATGCCATAAAACACGGCAGACTGAAGTTTAAGGAGGACGGAAAAATTCAAGAATTTAATATAGATGCAAGTAAATGGGAAAAAGGGGACAAAAGTTCAATTACTCACACATTGCCATTTTAATGTAAATTCAGCTCTTTATTTTGAAGCCATTTATAAATGGTTCCGGTGACAGATAAGACAATTAATCCTGTAAGCAGTACAAGGTATGGTCTATCTCGAAGATACTCTATTTTGTCTATAATTCCTTCAAAACCGTAAATCACCGCAGCAAAACCAAATATACTCAAAAGCGCAAAACTTAGAGGGTACCTTCTAAATATAGGCTTTCCTTTTTTTTCTAACCTCTTTATTAAAAGACTTGGCTATATCCTCAGCTTCTTTTAATGGATCTGTTTTTTCTTTCATAATTTAAATTATATAACTATAAGGAAAATTACGACAGCTAAAACAATTCTATAAATTACAAAAAGTGTGAGAGTGTGGTTTTTTAAATATCTAAGCATCCAGTAAATCGAGAAATATCCTAAAACAAAAGCTACAACTGAACCAACTACGAGAGAAGCCCCCAAATCAATCAATAACCCATCACTTCCTAAATCAAAAAGTTTCTTCAGTCCCGAACCTAAAATAATAGGGAAGCCAAGTAGGAATGAAAATCGAGTTGCCAGTTCCCTATTAAATCCCATAAAAAGTCCTCCAGAAATTGTAATTCCTGAACGAGAAACTCCAGGGATTAACGCCAGGGTCTGAAAGACTCCGGCTAAGAGTCCTTTTCTTATTGTGAGATTTCTATTTTTTTCTGCAACCTTCTCTGCAATCCAAAAAACTAATGAGCCAGCAATAAGGGCCGATGCAACAATTAAAGGATCTCTTATGCCTTCTTCAAAGAATTTCTCAAAATAAAAAGCAACTACAACAACAGGTATTGTTCCTAAAATAAGCGCAAGTAAAAGGATTCTACTTTCTCTCTTTACTTCCCTACCCATAATCCAATCGATAGCGGTTTTTATCATGTCTAGAATTTCTTTTCTGAAATAAATTAAAACAGCAAGAGCTGTAGCAAGATGTAAGACAGCGTCAAACGCTAATCCCCCACTATTGTTGATATTTAGAAATTCTCTAGCTATAACCAAATGTCCAGATGAAGAGACTGGAATAAATTCTGTCAGCCCCTGAATTGCTCCAAGAATAATTGAGTCAAGAATCGTCATAGCGTTAATTTAACACCTAAATAGCAATAAATAAAGCCACAAAATTGGTACTTTGTGAATTTGCTGAAGCTATAAGGCGTGGTAGAATATTCTCGTTATAATTTAATTCTTAAATATGGAAAACAGCACAGGAAATAGTAATCTTTTAATCCCAATCTCCATAGTTGTTGCCGGCCTTATTGTTGCTGGCGCTTTCTTTATCTCAAAAGATGATAATGGAGGAGAAGAAGAAAATAATCAGGAAGAAGAACAAGAACAGCAGATAAATATTAAGCCAGTATCAGAGGATGACCATATTTTAGGAAATCCTAATGCTGATATTGTTGTTGTCGAGTTTTCTGATTTAGAATGTCCTTATTGTAAAAATTTCCACGAAACAATGCACCAAATTGTTGATGAATTTGGCAAAGATGGAGAAGTTGCGTGGGTTTACAGACACCTTCCTTTAACACGACTTCATTCAAAAGCACAAAGAGAAGCAGAAGCAACTGAATGTGCTTGGGCACAAGGAGGAAATGATGCTTGGTGGGCATATATCGATAGATTATTTGAAGTTACACCATCAAATAATGGATTGGATTTAAACCAGCTCCCTGTTATTGCCGAGGAAGTAGGACTTGATGTAGAAGAATTTGAACAGTGCCTAGAAGATGAAACGTACAAGGATAAAGTTCGAGCAGACTCCGATGATGCTATTGCATCAGGCGGACAAGGGACACCTTATAACGTATTTCTGATTAAAGGGGAAGACCCAATTCCAGTGAGTGGAGGACTTCCTTTTGATCAGATGAAAAATTTGATTGAACAGACTCTTTTAACTTTCTAAGATAACGCTTACCAAAGCCATAATAAACGGCCCAGTTCATGGGCCTTTTATTATTTATCAATTAATTTTAGACGATAAATTTCAAGTGATTCTTTACCTTCAAACATGTCAGTTGGATTTGGTAGAAATTTCTTACGCGTCAAAAGATCATAACTAGTGTCGGCTATCAAGTCACGGAAGAAACGAAATTCGTCTTGATGATTTTGAAAATCTATATAATGACGGCGTAGTTGTGTTTTTCCGTCTCTGTTTTTTGTTTTCTTGCATTCATAGACAATAAATCTTCTGACTGGCTTATTAAATTTCGAAAGGACTGTATAGTAATTAAAAAGAGCTTGGAGCATAAAAAGTGGGTTATCTGTCTCACGCTTACCAAAAGCGTTAACAAATTTATGATCGACGATATCAACTGCGTTCTTGTCAACATGTGATGATACTACCAAGTCCGATATTGCCTTAACTGGAATAGGAACGCCTGGAATATAGCTCAAACTCTTAACTTCAGTGCCAAGAACTTTATGTCGAGGAGGACGTGCAAGATAAAAATTAATAGCCTGTTTATATTCTTTTTCCATTTTTTTTCGTTTATTCCCCCGCCCTCTTTTTGAAGAAATTTTTCCAAAATTAATTTCGAAATCGGAAACATTTCTTAAGTACTCAAGGCCAAGATTAATCGCAGCATCCTTAGAAAGTCCACTATAGAAGTGTTGAAGTGCAACATGGCCTGCTTGGCCAATAACTGACGCGGGAGTTCCTGGAATGTCATAAACACCCTCAACGTAGCGTTTATACCATGCTAAAGGATTTCGGAGATATGCAATAAGCGAAGAATAGCTCCAGTGTTTGATTGGATACTTTTTCTTACTCACAAGAGAACTATACCATGTCAAACTAATAAAAAACGCCCTTTATTAATAATATTTCATAAAGCTCATATAACATGGTAAGGAATCTCAGCTGAACAAAAGCCGATTTTTTATTTAAAACAAAAACGTCGGGCTCCCACACCGACGCTTTACATTTTGGCTATTTCTTCAAGAAATTCTTGTGAGAGAATCCCGGCTTCGGTATAAAGAGCCCTTAGTTTGGGATCCTCAGCCACAGGCTTAAGAAACTCAGTCAAATCTCCTGAAAGAAAGTAAGCCGTTATAGGGTCAAATTCCATTTTCCTTATTGCTGACAGTTGATTTTTAACCGCATCACGAAAGTCAACAACAGGTTCATGAAGCAACTTCTCAAGTAGGAGAACATCTGCTTCTACATTATTAGTCAAAGGTACTCACCTCCTAAATGAAATATACCATTTAATAGTTTTTTAATCTATTTGATTTTTCGTGCTGCCGAATTTTCTCGTGAGCCTTGGCTTCAATTTGCCTAATTCTCTCACGAGTAACACCAAATTCCTTACCGACTTCTTCAAGAGTGTGGTTAATTCCATCCATTAATCCATTTCTCATCTCAAGAATTTTCTTTTCCTTTGGGGTCAGGTCACTTAAAATTTCCTTGATATGATCGGAAAGAATTCTTCTCGAGGTTTCTTGGTCTGGAGATGAAATCTTTTTATCTTCAATAAAATCTCCTAATGTTGATTTCCCGTCATCACTGTCATCTCCAACAGGACTTTCGAGTGAGCCTGTATTCTGATCAATTTTCTTGATGGCGTGGATTTTCGAAACATCAAGTCCCATTTCTACGGCAATTTCTTCTGCTAAAGGATCTCTTCCTAAATCTTGCGTTAATTGCCTAAGGACCCTCTTATATTTGGCAATTGTTTCAACCATATGAACTGGAACCCTAATCGTCCTTGATTGATCAGCCAAAGCTCTGGTAATTGCCTGCCTTATCCACCAAGTGGCATATGTTGAAAATTTGTATCCTTTAGTCCAGTCAAATTTTTCAACAGCTTTAAACAGACCTAAATTCCCTTCTTGAATTAGGTCTAATAAAGTTAAATTTGGGCTCCTGGTTGCGTATCTTTTGGCAATAGAGACAACTAATCTTAAGTTCACTCTAGCCAATAAATTCCTTGCTTCCTCTTCTCCTCCCTCTATTCTCCTAGCCAATTCTTTCTCTTTTTCAGCAGAAATCAGGTCAAACTGACCGATTTCCTTTAAATACATTTGAATTGAATCATAAGACAACTCGTTTTTACTATAGACATTCTTCTTACCAAACGGGCCTTCATCATCTCCGGCATTAAGAAATCCTCCACTTTCGAGGACATCAATGCCATTAGAACCCAGAATATCGTAAAGCTCTTCAAGAAAAATAATATTATTTTCTATATCCGGAAACTCTTTTAAAATTTCATCATAAGTGACAAAACCTTTTTCCTTACCTTTTCTTACAAGAAGATCTCTTTTTTTATTTAATTCTTTTTCTTTTTTACTAATCTTCTTTTCTACAGATTTGGAAACTTTCTTAGTTGCTTTTTTTATAGCAGTTTTTTTCTTCTTAACCAAAGTCTTCTTCCTTGGTTTGGAAGCTTTTTTAACAGTTTTCTTCTTTGCCAGCCTGCCGCGTTTTCTAGCCACAGGTTTTCTTGAAGTTTTTTTAGTTGTCTTTGTTTTTTTTCTTGGCATTTAATAACTAATAATTATTTTAAAATTCACTTTTAATTTTGGCTATTTGTTTTGATAAATTTTGACATTCTTTCAATGCTTTCATACTTGTCTTTGAATCGCCTTCATTTTCCGCCTTTTTTAACTCTTTCATTTTTAAGTTTAGCCTCTCCTTTAAATAATCTTCCTCCAAACGTCCAAAAAGTTCTTTTAATTCAACTTTCACATTTAAAGATCCTTCGTAAAGAATATCAGCTTCAAAAATTAAATCGCTCTTTTCATTTGAACTAAAATCATCCAATATAGTTTCTTTCCCAGTTATTTTTTGGATTTCTTTTCTAATAAACTTGGTGTCTACTGTGGGTTTTTTCATTGATTCTTGCCAAAGAAGAATCCCAATAATTCTTCTAATAATCATTTTCCTTCTGCTATCAATGTCAGTATTTTCACTTTTTTTATCTTCTGGATAAGAAACGTCCAAGTCTTTTATTTCTATTTTCTCAACTTCTTCATAAAGTTTCTCTTCTGAAATTCCCATTGTCTCTGAAAGGATTTTAACAAAGTGTGCTTGATCGATTTTATTCTCAAGCATTGCTACAAAAGGGAGAATCTCCTCTTTTATCTTCAGCCCAAGTTTTCTCTCATCTTTTTCGTCATTTTTTAATCTAGAAAGATAAAATTCTATAATATGTGTCGAATTCTTGATTACATCCTTCCATTCATCTTTGTCCTTAATTATCAAATCAGCTGGGTCATATCCTTCTGGTATTGAGGCAATCTTCAGGTCTATACCCACAGAAAGAGCAATTTTAGCACCTCTGCTAGAAGCTTTAAAACCTGCTCCATCCGAATCAAAAGCTATAACTATCCTTTTTGTAAGTCTGGAAACTTTATCAAGCTGTTCTCTGGTTAAAGCTGTTCCTAGTGGTGCAACCGTGTTTCTGTATCCAGCTTGATGAGCCATTAAAACATCAACATTCCCTTCCACTAAAATTGCAAAATTATTTTTCCTAATATCTATTTTAGCCTTATCATAACCAAAAAGAGTATTGGATTTTTTAAAGAATTTTGTTTCGGGGCTGTTTAGATATTTTGCAATCTCATCGTTTTCTTCCCCAAAAATTCTTCCAGAGAATGCTACGGTTCTACCCGATGGGTCACTTACTGGAAACATTATTCGAGACCTAAATCTGTCATAAACCTTCCCTTGCGACTCTTTTATAAGTCCCGCCTCATCAATTTCTTTTTCGGAATAACCCTTTTTTGTGAGATATTCAAGTAATGATCTCCATTCATCTTGAGCAAAACCAATTCGAAAAGATTTAAGAATCTTTTTTTCCAAACCTCTCTCCTTCAAATATTTTAAGGCCCTAGGATTTTTCTCAAGGTTTTCTTCATAGAAAAGAGTCGTCTCTTCTAGAAGGGTCAATAACTTATCATTCTGATTTTTGAGCTTAGGGTCAATTTTTTCAATTACCACCCCGGCTCTATCAGCCAAAATTTTCAAAGAACCTATAAAATCAACTCCTTCAAATTCCTGCACAAAACTGAAAATATCTCCATTCTTCCCACAACCAAAACAATAGTATGAATCTCTCGAAGGAGAAACAAAAAACGACGGTGTTTTCTCGTTATGGAATGGGCATCTCGATTTGAAATTGATTCCTGCTTTTTCAAGCTTTAAATAAGAACCAACAACTTCTATTATACCCAGCTTATTTTTAATTTGTTCTACGGTACTTGCCATAACAAGCCCAAGAAATAAATTCTTGGAACAAAGATATTATTAAACGAAAGAACTAATTTTACTCCTCTTTTCCCTCAAATTCTCTATCCAATTCTTCTTGGACTGCTCTAATCTTCTGATTTTTTGGGCTTCCCTCAAATCCTGAACCAGCTGGGATTAACCTCCCAACAATAACATTCTCTTTGAGTCCTTGGAGTGTGTCTTTAGAGCCCCTAACAGCAGCATTAATGAGTATTTTGCTTGTATGCTGGAAAGAGGCAGCAGAGAGGAAGCTTTGCCTAGTCAACGAAACTTCGGTAATACCCATTATCAATGAATCTGATTTAGCTGGAGTTTTGCCTTCATTTTTTACATTTCTATTCTCTTCCTCTATAAGGCTATTCCCAACAACTTCTCCATTTGAAAAATTTGTATCCCCTTCATCTATTATTTTTGACCTAGAAAACATCTGCCTAATAATAACTTCAATATGTTTTCTCGAAACCGGAGCCCCTTGAAGTTCATAGATTTTGTTAATTTCGTGAATAATATAATTGTAAGTTTTTTCCTTTCCAGCAAACTTAAACAATTCTTTTAAATTTACTGAACCATCAGTCAATATTTGACCCTTGACTATATCGTCTCCTTTTTTCACCAGCGGAAATCTTCTATAGTGAACTTTATATTCAACTTCTGCCTTTTTCTTATTCTTAGTCTTACTTTCAATATCAGGGAGAACAGTAATGATTTTTCCCTTGTCTTTTTCCTTAATAACTTCCATAACTTTCCCCGAAACATGTGAAATAACAGCAGGGTTTTTTGGATTTCTCCTTTCGAAAATTTCTTCAACTCGTGGAAGTCCCGATGTGATATCTCCTCCAACACTGGCTGTGCCTCCTGCATGAAAAGTTCTCATGGTTAGTTGGGTTCCAGGTTCTCCGATAGCTTGAGCTGCTATGGTCCCAACCGTTTCCCCAATTTCTATAAGTCTATTATTCCCCAAATCAATTCCATAACATTTTGCGCAAATACCAACTCTTGATTCACAAGTCATTGGAGAACGAGCATAAACACTTTCTGTTTCTAGATCTTCAATGTTTTTACTATCTTTTTCAGACAAGAGTTCTCCTCTTTTGAAGATTACTTTTCCTTTTGAATCTTTAATGTCTTCTTGCAAAATTCTCCCTTTTATATTTTTTGAAATGTGGATTTCAATCCCAGAAGCGCTTTCTTTTTTAATACTAATTCCATTTTTGGTTTTGCAATCATCTTCAGAAATAACTATGTCTTGAGCAACATCAAAAAGTCTTCTGGTTAAATATCCAGCTTTCGCAGTTCCTAATGCTGTATCAGATAACCCCTTTCTTGAACCATGGGTGGAGTTGAAATATTCAACTGGAGTATATCCCTCTTTTAAAGAAGAGATGATAGGAGAGTCAATAATCTCTCCTCTAGCATTGTTAATAAGGCCTCTCATACCGACCATCTGGGTAATTTGGCTTAAAGAACCTCTGGCTCCTGATCCAACCATGTCGTAGACGCTTCCATGAGCCTCCAGCGTATCTGGTATTAATTTTTCTACTTTGTCTTTTATTTCAAACCAAGTTTCAATAGTTTTCCTATATCTTTCTTCTTCTGACAAAAGTCCTTCCTTATAGTTATCTCTAATTTTAAGGACCTCCTCTTTCCCTTTTTTTATCAAATCAGATTTACCTTCTGGAATTTGAACATCATCAATACCCCAAGTGATACCAGAATGTGTTGCATATTTAAACCCAAAAAGTTTAATTTTATCCAAAAGTTGTGGCAAGACATCTGTACCATAATTATCCAAGAGACTATCGACAATTACTTGAATCTCTTTATCATTAACTTCTTTGTTTAAATAAGGATAATCTTTTGGAAGAATACTATTAAATAAAAGGCGGCCTGCTGAAGTTTCAAATGCCTCACCATCAAAATTCTTGTATTTATCATTCCCCTCCGTTCCTAAAACTCTAATCTTAGCCCGAGAATCTATGTCTCCAAAGTCATAAGCCAAAAGGGCATTGTTTGGAGTAGCGAAGAATTTACCTTCTCCTTTTTTGCCATCAACAATTTTGGTCATCCAATAGCAACCAAGAATAATGTCTTGATAGATTTTAATTGGCTTTCCATTCCCTGGTTTTAAAAGATTCTTCGAAGAAGACATTATCTCTCTAGCCTCAAGTTGAGCTTCTTCGGAAAGAGGAACATGGACAGCCATCATATCCCCATCAAAATCTGCATTGAATGCAGTACAGACAAGTGGATGCAACTGGATTGCTTTTCCTTCAATCAAAATTGGTCTGAAAGCTTGAATTCCTAGTCTATGAAGTGTAGGAGCTCTGTTTAAAAGAACATGTTTATCTTGAATAATCTGCTCCAAAATCGCCCAAACTTCGGGAATTCCCTCGTCTATAAGCTTATTGGCCCCCCGAATATTAAAGGCAAGCTCCGATGCTAATAGCTTATTGATAACAAAAGGCCTAAAAAGTTCTAAGGCCATATATTTTGGCAGACCACATGCGTCAAGAGCTAATTCAGGACCAACAACAATAACTGAACGGCCTGAATAATCAACTCTCTTTCCTAAAAGATTTTGTCTAAAAATTCCCTGTTTTCCTCGTATTTTGTCAGCTAAAGATTTTAGGGGCCTTCTTTGAGCTTGACTCATAGCAGAAAATGGACTTGAACCTCTTTTAATTGTGTTATCAATTAACGCATCAACAGCTTCTTGTAAAATCCTCTTTTCATTTCGAAGGATAACATTTGGTGCGTTTATAGAAATTAACTTCTTTAATCTGTTGTTTCTGTTTATAACTCTTCTGTATAAATCGTTAACATCAGAGGTAGCATGTCTTCCTCCATCAAGTGGAACCATTGGTCTAATTGCAGGTGGAATAACCGGAATTCTAGTAAAGAACATCCATTCCGGCCTTACGCCAGATCTAAACATTGAATTCACCAAACCTAATCTTTTTGCGATTCTTGGCTTCTGGGTTGCAGTTGCGGTTTCAAATTCTTCTTCAATCTCTCTTAATAGCTTCTTTAAATCAAGTTCCTTAAATATTTCATAAACAGCCTCCGCACCAGTTTCAGCTTCAAAAAGAGGCCCATATTTTAATGAATATTTATTAAAATCTACTGTATCAAGAACTGTGTGTATGCAAATACTATTAATTTCTTTCTTGGTTTTCAAAAAAAGCTCTTTTAATTTATCTTTAGATTTTTCATCCCTGAGCCCTTTTATTTTACTCTTGTATTCAGCATCAACTTCTTTCAAAAATTTCTTTCTTTCTTCTTCGTTTGTACTTGTCACGATATATCCAGCGAAATAGACAACTTTTTCTAAATCATTTGCTGAAAGATTCAGAATATTTCCCATCTTCGACGGAATACTTTTCAAAAACCAAATATGAGAAACGGGAGTAGATAATTCAATATGTCCCATCCTTTCTCTTCGAACAATCGCCCTAGTTACTTCAACACCGCACTTTTCACAAACAATTCCTTTAAACCTAATACCCCTATATTTTCCACAATAACATTCAAAATCTCTTTCGGGGCCAAAGATTTTCTCATCAAAAAGGCCTCCCTTTTCACTTCTTTGGGTTCTGTAATTGATCGTTTCTGGCTTGGTTACTTCACCATAAGACCATTCTAAAATCTTTTCCGGAGAAGCTAGACGAAGAGAAATATTATCGAAATCAGCGAAATCTTTATTTCTATGTTGTCTATTATTGTTTTGTATTCTTATTTCTTCCATACTTTTTTTATTCTGCGTCTTTATTTAAACTGACATCAAGGCCTAGTCCTCTTAAATTACTTAAAAGAAGATGGAACGAGGCAGGTAGATTCATTTGTTTTATTCTTCGACCCTTAACAATTGAATCAAATGCACCCGAACGGCCTCTTATGTCGTCAGATTTGATAGTCAAAACTTCTCTTAAGGTATAAGAACTTCCGTAACCAAGAAGTGCCCAGACTTCCATTTCTCCAAATCTTTGTCCTCCGGATTGAGCTTTTCCCCCAAGAGGCTGTTGCGTAATTAGTGAATATGGACCAATTGATCTCATATGAATTTTGTCTTCAACCATATGTTGAAGTTTCAAGATATACATATATCCAATTGCTATTTTTTGATCGAAAGTCTCTCCTGTCCTTCCATCTTTTAACATCACTTTTCCGTCTTCAGGAAATCCTGCTTCCTTTAATTCTCTTTTAATTTCACCTACAGTTGCTCCAGTAAATGGAGGGACAATAGCTTGATAATTAAGTGTATTCGCGGCAAGTCCTAAATGAAGCTCGAGTATCTGTCCAAGATTCATACGACTCGGCACTCCGAGTGGAGTTAAAATAACGTCAATCGGAGTTCCGTCTTCCATAAACGGCATATCTTCTTCTGGGAGAATCCTTGAAATAACTCCCTTGTTTCCGTGTCGTCCTGCGAGTTTATCACCGACTGAAATTTCTCGAAGTTGTGCAACCTGAATGTAAATCTTTTTTATAATTCCAGGTTCTAGGGTGTCTCCATTATCTCGGGAGAAAATCTTAACATTAGTAATTCTTCCCCTTTTCCCTCCTTCGACTCTAAGAGATGTGTCTTTGACATCTCTAGCCTTCTCTCCAAAAATTGAACGAAGAAGTCGCTCCTCCGGAGTTAACTGTGTCTCTCCTTTTGGAGTAATTTTTCCGACTAAGATATCTCCCGTTCTTACTTCGGCTCCAACTCTGATAATCCCGTCTTCATCAAGATTCTTAAGTTTAACCTCTCCAATGTTTGGTATATCATGTGTTGTTACCTCTGGGCCAAGTTTAGTGTCTCTAACAATCGCTTCACATTCATTAACACGAATACTAGTAAATTTATCATCCTTGGCCAATTTCTGTGAAAGAACAATAGCGTCTTCAAAATTGGCACCCGACCATGTCATGAAAGCTACAAGAATGTTTTGTCCAACTGCGACCTGGCCATTATCACTTGAAGACATATCAGCCAACAAATCTCCTTTTTTAATCTTTTGTCCTAATTCAACCACTGGTCTCTGATGAAATACAGAAAAAGCAAGATTTCTATTAAAATTAATTAAATTGTATTTGTGTTTTTTGTTCTTTTTGTCTTTAATCTCTACCTTCTTGGAATCTACATAAGAAACTTGACCATCTTCTTTGGCGTAAATTAACCTCCCAGAATCACGCGCGGTTTTTTCTTCAACTCCTGTCGCCACAATGGGTGCCTGCGGCTTTAAACAAGGAACTGCTTGTCTTTGCATATTTGAACCCATCAGTGCCCTGTTCCCATCATTATGGTTAAGAAAAGGAATCATTGAAGTAGCCAAAGAAAATATTTGATTTGACGCTGTGTCAATAAAATCTATGTCGTCTTTTGGAGTTATTGTATTTTCCCCTCCCAAACGAGCCTCAATTACTTCTAGTTTAAATTTTCCCTTGTCATCATATTCGTTTCCAGCATGAGCTATTTTATAACTTTCTTCTTCTAATGCATTCAGGAAAATAATTTCTTCAGTCACTTTTCCATTCTTAACCTTGGCATAAGGCGTTTCAATAATTCCAAAATCGTTAATTCTTGCATAGGATGAAAGTTGTAAAATAAGCCCAATATTTGGCCCTTCAGGAGTTTGAATGGGACAAACTCTCCCATAATGTGAATGATGGACATCTCTAACCTCAAGGCCAGCCCTTTCTCTGGTCAAACCCCCAGGTCCCATGGCAGAAATTCTTCTTAAATGTTCAACTTCATCTAAAATATTATCTTGCGACATAATTTGAGAAAGTTGATTTGTAGCATAAAATTCCTTAATCCTGGCTTGAAGCGGTCTTGGAGAAATAAAATAGACAGGCAAACTAATATCACTTTCGGCGGTGGACATTCTGTCTTGGATATTTCTTTTCATTTGTGAAAGTCCTACTCGAAGCTTCACTAGGAGCATCTCTCCAACAAGTCGGACTCTCCTTGAACCTAGATGATCAATATCATCTGATTTTGATCCCGGCGTATTATTTAAAGTAATAATATGAGAGACGGTTTTTACTATATCATCAAGAGAAATCGTTTTTCTTTCCAGTTCGCCCTCGTCAATACTCATATTAAACCTTTTATTAAATCTAAACCTTCCTACTTTTGAGAGATCGTATCTTTCGGGGCTAAATATTTGTTCTATAAAATCTTTGGCAGTATTCGCGGTAGCTAAATCACCATCACGAAGTTTTCTGTAAATTTCCACATAGGATTCATCTAAATCTTTTGCTGCATCTTTTTCAAGTGAAGCTTGAATATAAGGCTTCGCATAAGGATTATGTGCAAAAAGATCATAAATATCCTTATCATATTGAGCTCCTAGAACTCGTAGGAGAGCCACCACTGAAAACTTTCTTTTTCTATCAATTCGAACAACAATATTCCCACTCGATTCAGTTTCAATTTCAATCCAAGCACCCCTGGTCGGAAGAATTTTTGCTCCAAATAATTTTTTACCCTTTAATTCAGTTAAACTAAATAAAACTCCAAAACTTCTAATCAATTGTGGGACCACGACTCTTTCTACTCCGTTTATAATGAATGTTCCATGATCCGTCATTATTGGGAAATCAGCCATGAAAATTTCCTGCTGTTTTTCAGAACCAGTACTTTTATTTTTAAGTTTTATTTTAATCCTTAAAGGTGCTTCGTATGAAACCTTATTTGCTTTGGCGTAATATTCATCATATTTTGGTTCCCCTAAGTCAATGTCGGAAAATTCCAGAGTAAACTTCTTATTTTGATAATCAGATATTGGAGAAAATTCCTTAAAAATTTCTTTTATGCCATTTTCTTTAACCCAATCAAAAGAATCGAGCTGATTCTTGATAAGATTAGGCAGGCTAGTTAAAGGTTCTTTATACCTTGAAAAATATTTCTTTTTTTTCATTCGTCGTGGCTATTATAAAAATCATAAAGAAATAGAGAGAAATTAAAAACCCAGATTTTTGCTCAACTGACCAAGAATCTGGTTCTGCGCTTATTTGGAGGGAATTTAAAAAACGCCCACGAGCACAAAACAACTCCGCCTCATCTTATAAGGCTTTACTCTACTATTTCCTTTTACCCAATAAAAAATCAGAATTTCACCCTTGACTCACTCACTCAGTGTTAGAAAAGAGTATATTCTTTAATACAGCTCAAGTCAAGCTTTTTTAGCTTTTCTGTGAAAAACTTAGCTATTTTCGCCCTTTTTCTTTCCATTGACTGATGTTTTTATGGTGTCCAGAGAGCAAAACCTTAGGAACTTTGTACTTTTTACCTTTATATTTAATCGTTTCGGGTCTTGTATAGACTTCACTTGATGAAATCCTATTTTCCTCCACCGAAAGTTCATTCCCCAAAACTCCCTTAATTTGTCTAGAAACGGCGTCTATGAAAATCATTGCAGGAAGTTCTCCGCCAGTTAAAACATAAGGGCCAATTGAAATCTCCTCGGCTTTAGTAATTGTTTTAACTCTTTTATCGATTCCCTCATATCTCCCAGCAATCAAAATTATATCTTTATAACTGTTCTGAATTTTTTTAGCATAAGTATTTGTGAATTCTTTTCCAGATGGAGAAAAAATAATTGTCTTAACTTTTTTCTTTTTACCTTTGGCTTTTTCAACTGCTTTTACAATCGGTTCTGTCATCATAACCATTCCCGGTCCGCCACCATAAGGAATTTGGTCAACTTTTTTGTGTTTACTTTTTACAAAATCTCTCGGATTATAAAATTTAATTTTAATTTTCTTTTTTAAAATTCCTCTACGTAAAACAGACTCATTCAAATATGAATCAAACATCTCCGGAAATATACTTATAATGTGAAAAGTTGTCATGACTATCTCTTAACATCCGCACTTAAATTCTTAAGAACCTAAGCATGAATTATTTTTAACAGAAAAGGCCATTGAAAATCAATAGCCTCTTCCGAAAAAATTTGATTTTGATTTATTCTTCCCCCTCTTTTAGTTCCTTCATAGCGTCATCAACGTCCGCTGCTGTAGCCTGAGGACTTGGTCTGGTACCTCCTTCCGGCTCATTAATCTTCAGATTAACTCGAGCATTATTTTTAAGACCAACGGTTCTTAGAAGTAACCTAATCGCCTTGGCAGTAGCTCCAGATCTTCCGATAACTTTTCCCATGTCGTCTCTATGAACATTAAGGGTAAGAAGCACCCCCATCTCATCAATTGTCCTAGCGACCTTGACATCATTCGGATTATCAACAAGAGTCTTTATAATAAACTCTAGAAATTCTTGATCTCTCTCCATATTTCAAACAGCTTTTAAACAGGCATCGACTAAATACCTTTATAAATTTATATCAATATTGAAGGCTTTGGTCAATTAGGTAGCCGGTTCTTCTTTTGTTTCCTTTGGAGCTAATTCTGGGGTATCTTCGGGCTTTTTTTCTTCTACTGGGGCCTCAGTTGGTACCTCTTCTGTCTTTATTTCCTCGCTCTTCTCTTCTTTCACAACGGGACTTTTCTGAGGTAATACATTTATTTTCTTGCCTTCTATTACTTTTTCTCCTACTAAAATATTATGAACAGTGTCGCTTACTTGAGCTCCTTTTGAAATTAAATCTTTTATTCTATCGTTTTCAAGCTCTTTAATATCTTTTCTAGGATCATAAAAACCAAGGACCTCGTTTACTTTTCCGCTTTGTGGTCCTTTTGAACTATCAATCAAAACAACCCTATAAGAAGGGTCATGTTTTCTCCCGACTCTTTTCAGCCTTATTTTTAACATTACGATAGGAATTTAACAGATATATATTAGTTGGTCAATCTATAAAGGTTTACCCCCAGAGATCATCCGGGGGTATTTGGTTGTGTCCGCTCAATCAAACAAGACAATCTTAGCGGTTGCTATATGGGCTGTCTCCGTCGTATTTACGCAGACTCTTGCCTCCAACGAAAAAAATTATCACGGCGACAAAAAGAATGACGAGTAGCACCAGAATTCCCGAAAGGCCAACCTCTCTCAGCATTTCGTGTCTCCACTTAATTTGACCAATCCTCCTCCCCGTAAAAACGAATGTTTTTGACGGAGGAGTAAACACGAATAGACATAGCAACGAAGTACAGGACTATAGGCATTGGCACCACCCAAAGAACTGTCATGATGTACCACCTCTATTATCCAAATTATCACAAAAGAAACTCTTCTGCTATCATTATTTTGAATGAAGACTATTGAAGGAAATATAAAAATAACTAGAAGCGGAGCCGGTTTCGTTGATATTAGTAACAATGAAAGCATTAGGATAGAAAGTGGCCGGCTTAAAACTGCTCTCAATAGAGACAAAGTTGTTGTCTCTATAGAAGGTAACCCAGAAGTTCTTAAAGTTTTGGAGAGGGCGAAAAAACAGTTCACAGGCACAGCCGAACAAGAAAATGGAAAATGGTTTGTCATTCCTGATGACAAGAAAATTCATCTTGATTTTTTTATACCAAAATCCGGTGCTGAAAAACTGGAACCTAATAAAAAAGTTTTGGTAGAACTTGTTAAATGGGACAACCCTGAAATTAATCCTGAAGCCAAAGTTTTAGAAATAATCGGAGAGAAAGGAGAAAACGAAACAGAGATGCAGTCAATCCTCCTAAACAGAGGGATTGATTTTAGTTTCCCAGAAAATGTAGAAAAGGAAGCTAAGGAAATCAACAGAAAAATTAACCAAGAGGAAATGGGGAAAAGAAAAGATTTAAGAGGCTCCCCCACCTTCACAATCGACCCTGTAGGTGGAAAAGATTTTGACGATGCTATTTCTTTCAAAAAGCTCTCAAATGGAAACTATGAAATTGGTGTTCATATCGCCGACGTCTCTCATTACGTCAGATCGGATACAGCTCTAGATGAAGAAGCGCGAGAACGAGGCTTCAGTGTATATTTGGTAGACAGGACTATACCAATGCTTCCGGAGATTCTTTCAAATGATGTCTGTAGCTTGAATCCGAATGAAGACAAGCTGGTTTTCTCAATTGTATTTGAGTTTGATAAAAATATGAAAATACAAAACCACTGGATTGGAAGAGCGATTATAAACTCAAATAAAAGATTCACTTATGAAGAAGCTCAAGAGATTTTAGATAAGAAAAAAGGACAATTCTATGAGGAGCTAAACACTCTTAATGAATTTGCCCAAAAAATGAATAAAGAAAGAGTTGAGGCAGGTTCAATCCTTTTTAACAGGGACGAAATAAAAATTGAAATTGATGAAAGAGGAGAGCCAACAAAGATATATAAAAAGAAGCGTCTCGACACCCATAAACTAGTGGAAGAATTTATGCTTTTGGCTAATAAAAAAGTAACAGAGCATATAGAAAAGCATTGCAAGAAGAAAGATTTGCAAGAACTTTTTGTTTATCGTATTCATGACTTGCCAGACGAAGAGAAACTTCAAGAACTTTCAGTTTTCCTTAAAGCATTTGGCTATCACCTTAATGTTGAGGGTGGTGTAAACCCAAAGGAAATTAATCGTCTCATTAGAGAAGTTGAAGGGAAACCGGAAGAAGAATTGGTTAAAACTACTCTTATTCGCTCAATGGCCAAAGCAGAATATTCAGTTAAAAATATCGGCCACTTTGGTTTGGCTTTTCAATTCTATACCCATTTTACCTCTCCTATTAGAAGGTATGCTGATTTGCTAGTCCATCGACTTTTAGAAAAACATTTAGGAGAACAGCCAGTCTCCAGAAAAGAATTGGAAAAATATAGAAAACTTTCATTTGACGTCTCAGAAAAGGAAATTAATGCTGCTGAAGCTGAGAGAGAATCCAAAAAATATAAAACGGTTGAATTTATGCAGGACAAAATTGGAAATGAATTTAGTGCAGTTATTGCAGGGGTGACCGACTGGGGCCTTTATGTATCACTCAAAGAAACTGGTGCTGAAGGCTTGGTACGATTAGGAAGTCTAAAAGATGATTTCTATAGAGCAGATAGCAAATATTCAGTTCAAGGAGAGAAAACCAAAAAAAGATTTCGGCTTGGTGATGAGGTTAAGGTAAAACTAACTCGCGCCAACTTAGACCAAAAAGAATTAGATTTTGTTTTTATATAAAAACACAAAAACCACATTATTAGGTATAATCAGTTGCTAAGTTTCCGACGGCAATCCCGAACTTTTTCTTGAGACTTTCGAGATCGTGTAGGATGTAGTCAAAAGCTATTCTCTTGTGTTTACCCCAGTTTTTTTCAGCCCACCTTTTAACAATTGGAATCATGTCCCGATCGGACTTAGTTTTTTTAATACTCAAAAGGTCGCAAAAAATTTTAACACTCCAAATATCAATCGGGAAACCAGGGTGGGGGTTCAAAATATCAGCCGAATAGTCTCCAATACCAGTTAGTTTCATCAACTCTTTTTTGGCACTCTCTGGTTTCATTTCCAACAGTTTTTCCCATTCAGGGAATTCGCCTGCCAAATACTCTTTGCTCAATGCCTTAATAAACTTAGCTCGATAGCCGAGCTTACACTTCTCCTTTAGCTCTTTTTCTTTAACTCCGTCAAGTGTTTTGGGGACTGGCGGAAGAATAATTTCTCTATCATCAAACCTTATTTTTTGACCGTAGCGCTCAAATAAACAATAGAGCATGGCCAAGGAACGCTTGACTGGTGCCATCTGGAGTGTGACTGCCAATATCGCCACATCAAACAGATTTTGAGTGGCACCCGTATGCATCCCGTAAAGATTTTTCTTGACCTCTTGCAATACTGGATGCTTTTCACATAGAGTATAGAACTCTGAAATATCTTCGTCTGCGGTCAGTACACTTCTCAAAGACTTAACAAGATTTTCTGTCTGATTTTTGCTAAGTCGACTTTGACTAAAGACTCGAATTTCTACTTTTGGTTTTTTAATATTCCCTCGAGATTTTAGTTTCAGGCCCACGGGTTTTGATTTCAAACGCATTCCTGTCCAAAGAATTCCATTCCTGAACTCTTCGAAAGGGGTAAGCCAACCCCATCCTCCCCACTTACGGACTGACAATTCAAAATCAAAGGGGGCAATCGGTTTTATCACAATGGTTTTTTGAAAACTAAGTTTAACTGGTCTAATCATAATATTTGTATCCTTTAGTAAATAAATCTCTTTATAGGTCACCCTAAAATATTTTTCCTTTTTTCTTTAAAAACTCCTTTAGTTGTCCAATAATATCTATAGCAGATTTGTGGGTTAAAGTATTTTTAGCTTCTCCTATCTTAACCCATCTAGCTTCATCTATTCCATCTAACTCTTTACCTAAAGACATATTGTCTACAAAACCAAGATAGAAAGTATTTGTTTTATCATAAATCTTTCCACTTAGGTTAAAACTATATTTTTCTTCAAAAGTTGGTTTCTTCTGTATTTGAATATCCTTAATTCCAGTTTCCTCAAAAAGCTCTCTTCTAGCTACATCTAATGGTTTCTCGTCTTTGTCTGGAGTTCCTTTAGGTAAACCCCAATGACCACCTTTGGAGTGTTTAACTAAAAGAACATAAATATCATTCCTGTCTCTAAATATTGGTATCACTCCGTATGATTTAGCTTCAATTATCATTTTATTTCACAACTTCAACTGCTTCTTCGAGATCGACTGAAAGCAACTTCGAGATTCCGTCAGAACCCATTGTGACGCCGTAAAGAACGCCCGCTCGTGCCATCGTCTCTCTATTATGGGTCACCAAAATCAATTGGGAATGCTTTGAAAGATTTTTTATCATATCACCATACTTCTTGGAATTAGCTTCATCAAGAGCGGCGTCTGTCTCATCTAAAACGATAAACGGCGGGGGATTTACTTGTGACATTGCAAAGAGAAGGGCAATTGAAGTTAAAGCTCTCTCACCACCCGAAAGCATCATTAAACCTTTGATTTTCTTCTTCGGCAAATTCACACTAATATCAATCCCATTCGAAGTCTCGTCCTCTTCATCTTCGCCTTCCTCTTTAACTCTTTTTTCTTTAACAATAGATAGGGAAGCCGCGCCTCCTCCAAACATCAGAGAAAAGAAATCCTGAAATTGCTCATTTATTTTTGACAAACCGCTAACAAATTCATTTTCAAGCTTTTCCTCAAGCTCTCCAATCAACTTCTTCAACGATTTTGCACTCTTCTCCAAATCCTCAACTTCCCTCTTCAAAAATTCATCTCTTTCCTTGACTTCCTTATACTCCTTTGTTATCTCTTCTCCTGAAGCACCCCCTGCATCCTCCAACCGAATTTTTATCTTTTCTATTTGTCTTCTTCTATCATCCTGTTCTTCTCGATTTTCGTGGTTATTAATATTCACATCATTAAAATTAATAGCGTCTCTTCCAGCTAACACCGCCGCCTGTGTCAGTTCCCTCTTGTACTCCCCTTCCTCCAAATCAATTTTTTCCTTAAACGATTTTAGCTCACTTAACTTCATTAAAATCTCGTTCTTTTCAATTTTTATATTAAACAACTCCCTTTCAGCCTTAATACTTGTATCCTTGTTTTCTTCAATCCCTTTTTGCAAATCATCAAATTTCCTCTTCAACTCATTTTCCTTGCTAATTAAGCCCTCAATAGAGCCATTAGTTTCCTTCACTTTTTTTTCAATTTCTTCAATCTGACTGTCATAGTCCGTGTCATTTCCAAAGGAGCCCGAAATAAAGTTTTTAAAAACATCCTTAATCTGGCTCAAAACCATTTTGAATTTGGAAACATCACTTTCCTCTTTCAGAGAATCAATCTTCTCTTCCACTGACTTCATTAAATCCTGAACTTTGGATAGGGGAATCGAAACACTTTTTTTGTCGCCAGAATTGCCTAGTATTTTTTTAAGAGAACCAAGCTCTCCTTCATGTCTACCAAGTTCCAAAATGAACTTCCCTTTCTTTTGCCTGACTTCATTAATTTCTTTTTCAAGATTTTTGAGATCTTTTGATTCTTCCGAAGTGCCCTGTTCCCTATCTACTTCTTTTTGAAGCTTCTCGATTTCACCTTCAATTTTTTGAAGTTTTTGTTTTGGTTCTCTCGATTCATGTTCTATGTAATCTTTTTTGTCTTTTAAGTAAGTGTCCTCCCTTTTAAAATATTCTCTGTACATTTGGATGAGGTCTTTCCTCATTTCAAGAGTTTTTTCGATTTTATCAGCCTGCTTTTGCAAGAATTTTAAATGGGGCTTAATTTCTTTTCGAAGTGATTCAACTTGTTTTATATTCTCTTCGGTTTTTTCCAACTTTCTCTCGCTGTCCTTTCTTTTGATTTGATAAATTTTGAGCCCTAGAGCATCTTCGATAATAGTTTTTCTTTCCCTTGGATTAACGTTTAAAATCCTATCGGCTTCACCTTGCGAAATTATATGATGTCCAGTGGGACCAATATTAGCTCCAGCTAAAAGCTCTACTATATCCCTTAATCTAACCTGGCTCCCATTTATGGAGTAAATGTTTGTCCCATCCCTATGAACAACCCTTTCTATTACAACTTCGTCAAAATCTATTTCTAAAAGTCGTTTTTTATTATCAAAAATAACTCTTACCAAAGCTCTGTTGGCGCGAGTGCCACTAGTAGAACCGTTGTAAATTAAATCTTCGCCCCTTTTACCTCGAAGAGACTTAATTGATTGCTCGCCCAAAACAAAAGAAAAACCCTCTGCAACATTTGACTTACCAGAACCATTTGGGCCAACTATAGCTGTAATTGGGGTCTTAAAATCCAAAACCGATTTCTTGGCAAAGGATTTGAAACCCGACATTTCTATTTGTTTCAGATTCATAGCTACCAACCTTTGACTTCTAATGCCTTATTGGCCGCCTCTTGTTGTGCCTCTTGTTTTGATTCCCCTCTGCCTTCAGCTACTAACTTTCCTCCAAAGTAAACCCCGACAGTAAAAATTCTATTATGATCCGGCCCTTCCTCTTTTGAAACTTTATAATTTGGTGTTAGAGAAAATTTCTCTTGAGCCAATTCCTGAAGTCGGCTTTTGGCATCTTTCCATAATTCCTTATCGACTATCTCGTCAATTAAATGGAAAATTGTGTTTTCAATAAATCCCTTAGCACTATCGTAACCTTGATCAAGATAAATTGCTCCAACAATCGCTTCATATGTATTAGCCAATATAAATTGCCTTGCTCGTCCTGTATCTCGGCCTTCCCCTTTCGAAAGATGAAGTAAATCATTCGCCCCCAGACTTGACGCAGTTTTGGAAAGAGTAGTTGTATTAACTAAAGCACTTCGAAGTGAAGTTAGCTCCCCCTCCGGTTTTTTTGGATACTTATTAAATAAAAAATTTGTTACAACTAATTCCAAAACCGCATCTCCTAAGAACTCTAATCTCTCGTTATGTTCTAAACCTTCTCCTTTATTTTCATTTATATATGAACGGTGAATAAAGGCCTGTTTTAAAAGTCCTTTATTATTAAAATTTACCCCTATTTCTTTTTCAAATCCATTCAAATCCATATTACTTTTTCAGCAATAGATTAACTGCTTTTGTCACAATCGGCAATATGTCGCCGTAGAAATTCAAATCTATAATTTCGGTCAATTTAAACCACTTAGCATCGTCGAGGCCTCCAGTTGGCGGTTGAATTAGATCTACGAAAGGCGCTTCAGCCAGAAAGTAGGTAACATGCTTTCTTATTTTTCCTAGTTCAGGGTCAGCGGCAACATATTCGTTCTCTCCAATATTTTCTTTTATCTCTATATCAAGTCCAATTTTCTCTTTAATTTTTCTCTTTGTACCCTCTTCAATATTCTCCCCCTTTTCTAACTTTCCTTTAGAAAGAGTCCAGTGACCAAAAATATCGTGCACTAGAGCCACATAAACATTATCTCCCTCTTTGGCATAAACAACGGCTCCACCGAGTTTAATAACAGGCATTTTTTCATAAGGAATATCTTCTATTTTTTTCTTCTTAGAGACTTCATTTTTCCCGGGTTCTCCTATTTCCTTATAAACGCTACCAAGAACTCCATTAACAAATTTCCCACTATTGTCTCCGCCGAAAGTTTTACCCATCTCAATTGCTTCATTAATGGCAACTTTTGCCGGCACTTCTTTTTTGTCTGCAAAAAGAAGTTCGTAAAGTCCGATTCGGAGGACATTTCTGTCAGAGAGAGAAATTTTTTCAAGTGGCCAATCAGGTGCTGCTTTTTTTATTATTTCGTCTAAATCCTCTTTTTTTTCAAGTACTCCATGCAAAAGATTCTCCATAAATGACAAATCCCCGATTCCGGGGGCAAATTCTTTAGCGTTGCGAAGCAACGATTCTTCAGTTTTTTCTTCACTTAAACTACCAAAATCCCATTCGAAGAGAGTTTGAAGAACTACTGTTCTTGAAAGGTGCCTGTTAGCCATATTTCCAAGAGCATCTCAAGAAAAGGACGAGTATGCTCTACGACAATACTAATACAAGTTTTACTCTCTTTGCAAGCTTCTAAAAATAGTCCATATTTTCTATAATCAAAATAACGATGAAAAAATATTACTGTCCTGATTGTGAAATGCATTCCGCTTACCATTTAAGTACTTGGCTTGAAGAAATAACGAACTCGCTGCTGCCAAGATTGCACCTTTCAAGAAAGTTTAATTCTTGGTTTGATCTCGTCTTCGAGAAGGTTTTTCTATGGATTGGTTTGATAAAAATGAGAGATGATTTTTTATCCTCCGAAATTCAAATGCGCTCGGCTTGTTTTATAGATTCGGCAAGAAAAAGAGGCGTAAAGTTCCTAGCTGCAAAAGGGCCTGTAGGCTACACCAATCATTTTTGCAGCAAAATAAACGGGCAAGAGATTCGTTTTGAAAGTCTGCCAGTTGCCGAACATGTTAGTAAATACGATGTATCGTTCGTTGACTGTAAACAGAAAACAAAAAAACATCTCAAAAAAGGCGGGTTCCCGATTGCCGAAGGGAAATCTTTTTGGTTTTGGCAGAAAAGCCGCACATTAAAATTTGGAAGCGATGAACTTGGTTTTCCGTTAGTTGTAAAGCCTCGTAGCGGTTCGGTGGCGAGACACGTTACGACAAACATAAGAAGTAGAGATGAATTGTTGAAAGCAATCAATAAAGCAATCGTTTATTCGCCCGCCTTTGTTGTTGAAAGGTTTATCGAAAATTCATTCGTCTATAGAGCTACGGTCGTTGATTTTGATTTTGTGGCTGTAGTTAAACAGGTCCCAGCAAACATTATTGGTGATGGCAATTCAACAATTCAGCAGTTGATAGAAAAGAAGAACAGCAGTAAAAAAAGGGGCAAGCCTCGCCAAAAAGATTTTACTTTGTACAAACTTGTTATTGACGAAACATCAAAGGAGCTGCTCGCAGAAAAGAATTATAACCTAGAGACTGTGCCGAAAAGAGGTGAGATTGTGTATCTGCAGAAAAACCCATTTTTGAAATTAGGCGGTGATCTTGCCGAGATCACAGATATAGTTCACCCCGATAATATCCAACTTTTCAAAGATATAGCAAAATTTTTTGATATTTATTTGGTCGGAATGGACTTTCTTGTTCCCAATATTTCAAACTCATGGCATAATCAGCAGTGTGCAATATTGGAGCTAAACAGCTTACCGTGTATTGAAATGCATCACTTTCCGTCATCTGGAAATCCACAAAATGTAGCTAACGCTCTTGTTAATATGTTTTTCAAATATTACCTATGACATTATTGGTTTACATTTTACTTTTTCTCATTTTGGTTTTATTCGTAATTGCGTTGCCTCTTTTTCTCATCTTGGCAATAGAATCTTTGGTCTGGGGGCACGATTTACCCACAAGTAGACGGGGAACAAGAGCGTTGGCAAAGACTATACAGAAATATAAACCAAATGCGAAAACTTTTTACGATTTGGGTTGCGCCCACGGCATATTATCATTGCGGATGAAAAGAATTTTACCTCATCTTGAAATCCAAGCGATAGATAATAGTGCGGTAAGAATTTTTTTTGCTAAATTGAAAAGTAAGATTTTGGGGTGCAGAATTCATTTTCAAAAGCAAGACATTTTCAAAACTGATTTGCGTAATGCAGACGTGATATACACCTATCTGTGGTACGATCTTATGCCAATTTTGGAAAAGAAATTGCAGAAAGAATTGCGGCAGGGCACAGTTGTTATAACGAACACATCCCATTTTCAAAATTGGCAACCAATAGAAGAAGTCATAACATATCCTAATGTTTCCAAAACTCCCAATTTTGAAACACTCTTTGTCTATATTAAAGAATAAATGGTCCGTCCGAGCGTTGTAGCCCCGCACTAATTATGAGACAGCTCTTGTGGATTTAGAGGTTTTGGAGCGTCTTTGTTTTCTATTGCTTCTCCAATTTTTTTAGGAGCTTCTTCGGTTCTATCGGTTCCTTTTTTTGTATCTTTCTTCAAACCAGTCTGTTCCATTTCTCTTTGCTTCTTTTTGGCCTTTTCTTCTTTCTTTTGGATTTCCTTTTCTACATCTATAACAACCCTGCCTCGGTATTTCCCGCAGTTCTCACAAACTCTGTGTTTTAGATGCATTTCTCCGCAGTCGGTACATTTTGCCAACCGTGGTTCTTCTAGGGCATGATGAGAACGCCTGTTCCCAGTATGCCCCTTTGTGTGTCTCATTCGTACTGACATAGAAAAAAAGTATACTGCACTATGTATTAGGTATCAAGCATTAAAATAAAGAAGGCCCGAAGTGCGCGAGATGCACACTTCGGGCCACGAAACGAACGAACGACGAACACGCTAGCTTTCAGTCTCCAGGTCCGTCGTGCTGACCAGAGCTTCGAAACGGCCCTCCCAATCCTCGACTGACCGAGTCGACTTCGCCAGCAACAGCTTGACCTTCCCGATGACCTCCCGAGCCTGCTTCTCGGTGAGATCACCGTCCTGAAACTGGTCGATAACCTTCCGACAAGCGTTGGCATTCTTCTGACCGAGACCGCGGTAGGTCTTGGTCAAGGTCGCCTTGATCTCTGCGACGGCATTCTGCCTCCGCCGCTTACGACCAGACACATGCGCCCTGAGCGTATCGAGTTTAACGCCGAACTTCTCGGCGGCCTTCGTTGGACTCATACCACCAGCCACGGCGCCACGGGCATGCTGCATCTTGGCTCGCGAAACGCGTGACTTCACTTCCTGACAGTACCGCCGGGTCAAGCCGGCGGGCAGACCAAGAATGTCGCCGATGTTCTTCATGGCCACATTCCGGTCCAAAAGCATGGCAACGGTGTGTTCGATGTCTTGCCGCTTTGGTGGAAGTGGGCCGCCAGCATTCTCCTTGAATGCCATAGAGATCATCTCGACCTCGTCAGAGACCTGAACGAGTTCACACCGGATGGTCTCCCTGTCGACCAGTAGGTGCGCCTCGATCCGATGCCGACCAGCCACCACAATGTTTCCCTTGGTAATCTGAATCGGGTCGAGGTTGACGCCATCCTCAAGAAGCTCGGCTAGGTGTAACACGTGATCCTGGTCCAGCTCCTTTCGGACGTAGCACTTGATCTTCAGATCTTCGATCTTCCTCGTGACAACCCTGCCCCTGCTTCGACTTCTGCTTCGGCTACTCATTGCTCTTTATTCCTTTACGCTAGTTGTTGATTACTGTCTGTTTACTGTCTGTCCGACGGTTTCAGAAACCGCGCCCTGTTTGCGCGCCAACCGGCACGCTTCTTCGTGACTCGTGAGAGAACGACAAAGGTCCCTTCCTCTGGCAGATCCTCTTCACTCCAAGTCGGAGTTTTTAGAGAAAAGGTGAAAACCAATTCTCCAGACCTAGCCACTGCGTAAGGACCATGTCTTCCTTCCACCACCACCTTTTCCACGATGGCTTCGTAGACATCATCCCTCTCAGCCATCAGTTGCCTCCATTGCTTTCGCTGGTAGTCATCAGTCTCGCGCTCAAAGCGCTCAACTTGGCAGAGAGATTGATAATCGTCCTGCCGTTTTCCGACTGCCGCAAGGCCACTAGCTCAGAAGGAGAAAGTCTACTGAATGGAGACTCCTCCGTTAAAGCGATAAGTAGAGCTTGCATGAGGTGAACTGTTACCACGCTCATCGCCACCTCGTATCCTGATTCTCGAGGCGCAGAAGCCTGACTTGTTGTTGGACGTGACCCCCTTCTTGCGGAAGCCCTGTCGGGTTGCACTGTCGGTTGGGTCTGCTCTCCATGCAGTGCTCGAAAGCTCGCTTTCCTCTCTTCAAGCTCCTTTCTCTTTTCTTTCCAGAAATCCCACATCTTACGATCTCTCGCAGGACTGGAACCTTGGTGGCCATGCAAGACTTGATAAAGAGTTGATGTCTCTTTATAGTCTAAAAGTTTAGTGGCCCTCTTGCTGGAAAGAATGCCGAACCCGATGAGCCCGGCAAAATTTCTTTGAGTCTCGCCCATTTTCCCCAGCTCGATGACACTGTACCCAATCGAGTCTAGGAAAAACATCAGCTTGATCAGTGGTTCCCCGACCGGAAGCTTCTCCGGCTTACTGAACCACCTTGCGACGGAGGCAACCCCAACTCCACAAAACTGAGCCATGGGTTTCTTCAGTACGGATGACCCTTTCGACCCCGGCACCATCTTTTGGGCGAGAGCGTCTCGGTAGTGTTCAAGGCATTCTATCAAATAGCCTCGGAACACCTCTTCTCTTTCTTTGGTCATTGCATATTTGTCCTTTCGTCCTTTCAAAGAACTGTTCATCCCAAAGCGACCGCCACTTTAAGTTTTTGTAGATTAGCATGGTAATAGTTTAATGTCAAGCTTTTATATAAGATTTACGATGGACCCTGCTCAAACCAAATTTCTTGATTTTTTTATAATGCTCTTTTGTCCCATATCCTTTGTGTTTCTCGAGACCGTATCTTGGATATTTTTTCGCTAAGAGCTTCATTCTTTTATCTCTCATTACCTTAGCCACAACTGAAGCAGCAGAAATTACTTTCACCTTATTATCCCCTCCTACAATCGTCTTTTGACTCTTAAATTTTGCTGGTGCTTTTAAGCTTCCGTCCAATAAAATTTTTGTACTTGATTTGACTCCATCCAAATTTTTTTCAATCCCTAATTGAACTGAAAAAACAATTCCTTTTTTATCTATAATTTTGTTGCTAACCATTTTGTAACAAAAATCCAGCTTCCCTTCTTTTTTTAACTGCTTAATTTTCTCAAACCACTCCTCTCTTTTCTTTTCTGAAAGTTTTTTTGAATCCTTAATTCCTTTTAAAAACTTCTCATTGCCTTTTCTCATAACAACCATTCCAACACAGACAGGACCGGCAATTGGCCCTCTGCCCGCTTCATCTATACCAGCTGTAAATCGAATAGCCATGTCTGATATAATAGCATCATCATGAGTCGAGATTTTGTCCATCTACATACACATAGTCATTATTCTCTGCTCAATGCTCTACCCAAAATAGACGATATTATAGAGGCCACCAAAAAGGCAGGAATGACAAGTATTGCCTTGACCGATGACGGAAATATGTATGGGGCAATTGAATTCTATAAAAAATGCAGAGCAGCGGAAATTAAACCAATTGTTGGAGTCGATTTTCATGTTGCTTTACGAAAAAGAACTGATAAGGATGCTGGAATTGATAATAGAAGATATAGACTAGTTCTTTTGGCCAAGAATGAAAAAGGTTACAAAAACTTAATAAAGCTTGTCACCAAGGGGCATTTGGAAGGATTTTATTACAAACCAAGAATTGACAGGGAGCTTTTGGAAAAATACTCCGAAGGATTGATTGCTATAAATCCCTCCTTTAGTGGTGAAGTGACTTTCAATTTAAAGACCCATGATTTTAAAAATGCTAAAAAGGTAATAGAGGAACACAAGAAAATATTTAAGGATGACTACTATTTGGAAATTTCATCTCATCCAGAAATCGACGGGCATCAGAATTTGCAAAAAGAAATAAAAAAGATAGCAGTAAATACAGACACCCCATTGGTCGCATGCCAAGAATTCTTCTACCTAGACCCTGAGGACAGGGATGCTAGAAACACTCTAGTCTCAATCCAGACACATGCTGATTTTGGAGATAATAATAGATTAACCAATAATAATGAGGACTTCTCTTTTGTAGACAAAGATACTATCGAAAAGCAGTTCGAAGATACACCGGAAGCCATAGAAAACACTTCTAAGATTGCTAAAAAATGCAATTTGGAACTTGAGCTTGGAAAATGGGTTTTTCCAAGCATAGACCTTCCTAAGGATTCCAATGCAAACAAAGAACTTCGAAAACTCGTTTATGATGGCATAAAAAAAAGAGAGCTTAAAAAAACACCAGAATTAAAGGAGCGTATTGAATACGAGTTGGAAATTATTAAAACAAAAGGGTATTCTCCATATTTTCTAGTGGTGGGAGATTTAATGAGTTTTGCCCATCAAAATAAAATTTTAACAAATATCAGAGGTTCTGTTGCTGGCTCTCTTGTTACCTATCTTGCTGGAATCACAGATATTAATCCTCTCGATTACAATATTCCTTTTGAAAGATTTCTGAATCCGGACAGACCGTCTCCACCAGATATTGATATGGATTTTGCCGACAACAGAAGAGACGAGGTCATACAATACGCCAAAGAGAAATATGGTGAAGAAAACGTAGCTCAAATTGGGACATTTGGGACAATGATGGCCAGAGGAGCAGTTAGGGACACAGCTAGAGCTATGGGATACGAATATAATATGGGAGACAAAATTGCAAAATTAATTCCTTTTGGCTCACAAGGGTTTCCAATGACAATTGATACCGCTTTGGAACAAGAGCCGGACTTGAGAAAAATGTACAAGAGCGAAGAAGATGTAAGAAAAATAATAGATATGGCCAAAAAAATAGAAGGGTGTGCCAGACATATTAGTGTTCATGCAGCAGGTGTTGTTATTTCTCCAAAACCTTTAGTGGAATATGTCCCTCTTCAAATCGATCCGAAAGGTAAAGGGGTTATCACTCAATATGACATGCATTCTGTTGAGGAAGCGGGGCTTCTGAAATTTGACTTCCTTGGAATAAAAAACTTGTCAATTTTGAGAGATACTATCAGACGTGTTAAGAAAATCAGGAATATTGACATGGATATAAATAATATTCCACTTGATGATAAAAAAACTTTTGAAATTTTATCTAAAGGAGAAACTATGGGACTTTTCCAATTGAGTGGCCAAGGCGTAACTAGATTTCTAAAAGAACTCAAGCCCACAACCATAGATGACATTAACGCCATGGTTGCCTTATACAGACCTGGACCGCTTCAATTTATTCCCCTTTTTATAAAAAGAAAACATAATCCAAAACTCATTACATATTTTGATCCGCTTCTTGAACCAATCCTTAAAAGAACTTACGGTGTTTTAGTCTATCAAGACGATCTTCTTATGATTGCTCATGAATTGGCGGGATACTCTTGGCTTGAAGTTGATAAATTTAGAAAAGCGGTTGGAAAGAAAATCCCTAAATTAATGGCTGAACAAAAAGATAAATTTATAGACGGTGTTATTAAAACATGTCAATGGAAAAGGTCTAAAGCAGAAGAATTATGGAACTGGATTGAGCCCTTTGCGGCTTATGGATTCAATAAAGCACATTCTGTCAGCTATGGACGAACTGCATACCAAACAGCATATATGAAAGCTAATCATCCTGTTGAATACATGGCGGCTGTCATGACGGCAGATTCGGGAGATGTTGAAAAAATAGCTGAGGCAATTAACGAGGCAAAGAGACTAAAAATCCCGGTCTTACCTCCCGATATAAATGAGAGTTTGGGATATTTCACGGTTGTAGATAAAGATGGAAAGCTTGCAGAAAAGGCTAAAGAGGTTGAAGCTATCAGATTTGGACTTTATTCAATAAAGAATTTCGGAGAAGGGATAGGAAAATCAATCAAAGATGAGGTTATGAATAATGGAAAGTTTAAATCGATTGAAGATTTTTTAAACAGAATCAAAAATAAAAATTTAAATAAAAAATCCTTAGAAGCATTAATCAAAAGTGGGGCTATGGATGAATTTGGTGAAAGAGGAAAACTTTTAGCCAATCTTGATAAACTTTTGATATATAGTAAGGAGAGCAATAGTGCTCCAGAAGGACAAGATTCTCTTTTTACTGGAGTGGAAGAAAAAGTATCACTACCTGAACTAAAGCTTGATGAGGCTCCACCAGCTACAAAAGAAGAGAGATTGGCGTGGGAAAGAGAACTTCTTGGACTTTATATTTCCGGACATCCTCTTGATAAATATAGAGAGAAACTTGAAAAAACTGAATACACTATTAATCGAACAAAAGAAGGATTTAAAGAAGGAATGATTACAGTTGTCTCTGGTATTGTCGATGATGTTAAAGAAATACTGACTAAGAGAGGGGGTAGAATGGCGTTTATAAAACTTTCTGACTTTAATGATTCAATTGAGATTGTGGCTTTCCCAGAAGTTTATAGAAAATATGCAGAATTTTTAAAAGGAGATAGTTGTATTTCAATTAAAGGCAGAGTTTCTGATAGAAATGGCGGAATAAGCATCATAACCGAAGCTGTTAAGGCTTTATAAGAAAAGGCCGCCCTTTAAAAGGACGGCATGAGGCGGGTGCAGAGCGGTGAGAGACCCCCAAAGAAGGCTAGAAAGAGGGTTGGAGGGACCCTGCACCCGACGACGATTACCCTCCGCCCTATTTATTATAGTAAATCATGGTTTTTGTAAAGTCAATTTTGACAATCGTAAATTTGGGAGTACTATCTAACCATGCTTCTTAGCACATTAAGTTCTTTTTTAGAGGACTTAGTGAAAAAGGGCAACAAAGAACTTCGCTTCGGCGGAGTTTTTTGTTTTAGCTATATTTTGTTAGAATTTAAAATATGAATGAAGACAACGAAGAGAAATTCAGACACTCTTTGGCACATCTTTTGGCTGCTGCCATTAAGGAGCTATATCCTGACGCCAAACCCTCAATTGGGCCCGCTGTTGAAAATGGTTTCTATTACGACTTTGATTTTGGTCAGGTAAAAATTTCGGATGAGGATTTGCCAAAAATTGAAAAGAAAATGAAAAAGCTCCTTCCCTCTTGGAAAGAATTTGAGCCAAGAGAATTGAATAAAAAAGAGGCCAAAGATTTTTATAAAAACAATCTCTATAAGCAGGAATTAATTGATGAAATTGATGGAAAGGGAGAGAAAATAACCATTTATAAATCAGGAAATTTTGAGGATTTGTGTAGAGGCGGACATGTTGAGAGTCCAACCAAAGATATTAACTCTGATGGATTCAAGTTAACTCACATTGCTGGAGCCTATTGGCGAGGAGATGAAAATAATAAGATGCTTACCAGAATTTACGGGGTTGCTTTCGAAACAAAAAAAGAACTTGATGAACACCTCAAAAGAATGGAAGAGGCTAAAGAAAGGGATCACAGAAAGCTTGGTAAAGAATTAGACCTTTTTACAATTTCAGATTTAGTTGGTTCCGGACTTCCTCTCTGGACTCCCAAGGGAACAACATTGCGACATTTGCTTGATGATTTTGTTTGGGAACTTCGAAAGGAAAGAGAGTATAAGAAAGTCGAAATCCCCCACCTTACAAAAAAAGATTTGTATATAAAAAGCGGGCATTGGGAAAAATTTGGAGATGATTTGTTTAGGATAAAAACGAGAGAAGGACACGAATTCGCCATTAAACCAATGAATTGTCCTCATCATACTCAAATTTTTGCTAGAAAATCTTGGAGTTATAGAGATATGCCACAGAGGTATGCTAACACAACAATGTGTTATCGAGATGAGCAGACAGGTGAACTTCATGGACTTTCTCGTACTCGAGCTTTTGCACAAGATGATGCCCATGTCTTCTGTAGGGAATCTCAGGTTAAGGAAGAAGCTCTAAAAATCTGGGATATTATAGAAGCTTTTTATAAAGCTTTTGGTTTTGAATTAAAACTACGACTTTCAACACATGACCCAGAAAACATGGATGGATTTCTAGGTGATGTAAAAACTTGGGATAGTGCTATTGAGAATCTAAAGTTGTGGCTAAAAGAAAGAAATGCTGATTACACCACTGATGTTGGAGCTGCTGCTTTTTATGGTCCTAAAATCGATTTTGATGCAAAGGACTCGTTAGGAAGAGAATGGCAAGTGGCTACCCTTCAGGTTGATAGAAATATGCCAGAGAATTTTGATTTAACATGTATTAATGAAAAGGGAAAGAAAGAAAGAGTAGTAATGCTTCATGCGGCAATCATGGGCTCTTTAGAAAGATTTCTAAGTGTTTATTTAGAACATTCTGCGGGCAACTTCCCTCTTTGGCTTTCACCAGAACAAATCAGAATTCTGCCTATTTCAGAAAGTCATAATAAGTATTCTTGGAAAGTTTGCGAGAATTTGAAAAAGAAAGGTTTTAGGGTTGAAGTTGATGAAAATAATGATACTTTGGGTAAAAAGATAAGTAGGGTTAAATCAGAAAAAGTTCCCTACTACATGGTAATCGGCGACAAGGAAGAGGAATCAGAAATATTGAAAATTGAAGGAAGAGATGGAAAAGCTAACGAACTTTCATTTAATCAACTTGTGGAAAAACTAGAAAGAGAAGTTGCTTCTAGATTATAAACGGGCCATTAGCTCATCTGGTAGAGCGCACCCATGGCATGGGTGAGGTGGCCGGTTCAAGTCCGGCATGGTCCACCAAATTAGATTTCGCTTAAAGAAATACGCCACAGAAAATTTAGATGAAATCTTTTTAAAAGAAAAATCTCGGACAAAAACATCCAAGACTTTCCTTTTAAACTATTCAATATCCTATTACCTAAGCTTGTCCGC
>MPLZ02083554.1_pt1 | contig 43584 bp, 36 predicted proteins | sample 1617311 | NCBI WGS metagenome assembly MPLZ02 (sample SAMN05944806, study PRJNA350692) | marine metagenome | biome: marine; feature: ODZ; material: water; isolation source: 160 m water sample filtered on 0.2 um supor filter | place: Pacific Ocean | collected 2012-04-08 | depth 160m m | reverse complement strand
GCCGCGTCCACTCAGCCACGGTCGGAAGTCGCCAGTGTTTGCCGGTCTTGGCCGAGAGCCAGGCGCAGAATGCCTCCGCTCCGCGGTGTGAAACACTGAGCGCCGGATAGCCGGCATGTCCCCAGCCCCGATCGGCCATGAGGTAGGGCTTGGTCGGGCGGGTGATGCCGCCATCTTCGGGGGCGGTGGTATCCGTCCGATCAAGCTGATAGACCAGCGTGTCATAGAGGTCCCAACTGATTTCGTCGCGGGAGACCCAAACCGTGGGTGATCCATCGGGTACAGACATGGGCACCAGGACCAGTTGCAGGGAGGTGCCGGGGATCTGCTGCTGAATCACCATGTCCGCCGGCTTTCCAGATTCTGGTGTTGCGGTTGCGGCGAGGGCCGAGAGGGTGTACACGAGTGCTTGCATGGGTCGATCAATATTACTGCTGATGCTGGGGCTGCTCGGGGGTTGTGGGCAATCTTTATCTCGCTCTGAGTACGTTCGCATTCGCATGGGGACTCAGGCTCGGATCGTGCTGTACGCAGCGGATGAGGCGTTGGCGGCACAGGCGGCCGCTGCCGCCTTCGAGCGAATTGAGCAATTGGAGGCTGTGCTGAGCGATTGGCGGGTCGAGAGTGAGGTGGCCCGGCTTCGAGCGGCTCCGCCCGATGTGTGGCATCAGGTCAGCCCGGACCTCGATCAGGCCCTCCAGATCTCGCTCGGCGTGCGGAGGGCTACGGGCGGCGCATTTGATCCAGCCTGCGGTCGGATGAGCAGTTCATGGCGGCGATCCCGTGAGCAAGGAGAACCTCCTGTTGAGTGGACCGAGGTGGTTTCGCAGGTCGGCTCCCCAGGAGAGCGTGTGCAGGCTCGCAGCGGCGAAGTGCGATTTTGTCGCCCGGTGCCGTGGCTCGACTTCGGCGGCATCGGCAAGGGACTTGCGGCGGACGCGGCCGTGGCGACGATCCGTGACCATGGAATCGAGGCGACACTGGTGGATATCGGTGGCGATCTCGCGATCGGGGGGCCACCGCCCGGTCAAGCCGGATGGTCCGTGTGGCTGCTTGCGGGGGAGGCGCCGCTCGTTCTGTCCGAGTGCGGCGTCGCGACATCGGGATCCGGCGAGCAGCACAACGCCGGCCGTTCGCACATTATCGACCCGCGAACTGGCCGTTGGATGTCGCGGCACGGCGATGTGACCGTCATCGCCCCGAGCGGGGCCATCGCCGATGCGATGGCGTCGGCCGGCTGCGTGATCGGGGCGGCATCGCTTCAAGATGCAGTGTCCGTGAAGGACGGCGTCATCGTGTTGGCCCCGAACCTGTCGAAACCCGAGCGTGGATGCCAAGTTGGCAGCAGCGGGCAGGAAACTCGATAAGCCCGCGTATTCGGCGGGTGTCCACAACTGGTAACAACTCGCAGCCACCAGAAGAGTGATTTTGGCTTCGGGATGCGGCAGTCAACATTGAAGATCATGCGCCGCTTTCGCGGGCAGTTTGTTTGAACTCTCATGAGACAAATTGCCACGCTATCGAATCTAAACATCGTTTCGTCCTCCGCTCTCGAATCATCCTTCGGTGTGGCACGCCGGTTGTTCCCCCTGAGTCGAGCCCGCCATTGAAGCGGGCACAGATGGGCCGGTCGGCCCGGGAGTTCAGCCATGAACCTCAATACGCACACCGACGCGAAGACGGAATCACTGAGCAGCACGCAGAAGGTTCTACATGCCGAACAGGGCATTTCAGTGCGAACGCTGCCTGAACAGTGGATCGAGGTCGAGGCAAATCTCCCGGGGACTGGCCTGGAAACAACAGGCGTTCGACTTCGCGGCCGTGTCCTGACCATCGAAGCGGTTCATCCGGCGATTGATGGTCGAGCCGCACCTTCGCCCGGAATCGAACGTGTGATGACCCGCATCGTGTTGCGGGAGCGGCCTCGAGGATCTGTGATCGCTACGCGAGAACCCTCTGGCGGAGTACGAGTCCGAGTACCGCTGAAATCAAATCCGGTTCGTGATGACGGGGCGCGGGCTACCGACGGAATCGGTGGAGTTGCCGCCGACGTGCTGGCCCACGCTCGCAACGCCGCTGCGAACCAAATGCATTCTTCCCAACAGGACACCGATTTCTTCCCGCGGCGTAGCGGGGGCGTATCGGTCTCCTGAGTGACCTCAACCTCAAGGAGCTCGAAAATGGCTATCAAAGTACAGGTCAAAGACAATCGTGGTTGCACCAGCACCTTCACCGATCGCTGCAATGGTTCATTCGTCGCTGACGGATACACCATGAACACCACCGGCATGCCGAACTTCGGCGTCGGGGTAACTCCGATCAACACTTTCAACACCGCCGGAACCAACTGGTACGGCACCTACAGCCAGCCAATGGCCTTCGGAACGTTCGGTCAGGGCAAGCCCTTCACCAGCGTTTCCAACGGCATGCTGCCGACGACCATCGGCTTCAACGGCATGAACCTCAACTCTACCCCGACGATCATCGGTCGAATCGCGGCCATGGATCCTGCACTGGGCCACGTCGCTTCGCAGATTGCCACGATCGATCCGATGTTCATTGCCTCCCTCGGCGCCGTCGCCGGTGGATGCACGTGGACCGCAGCCAAACTGGTTCAAGTCGCCAACCTCGACATCGACCTCGCTCGCAAGATCGTCAAAGTCGCCGTCGTGAATCCCCAGGAGGCGCTTGCGATCGTGCAAACAGCACTGGTCAACCCCGTGCTGGCCGCTCGTCAACTCGCCAACCTCGCCCTTGGATGCAACACGCAGTCCATGAACGCTGCTCAGCCGTGGGTCAACGGTTTCGAGTACTGCGGCGGCAAGGGCTCGATCATGCCGATCGACGTCTATGAGGACGGCAAGGCTTGGATCATCGAAGCAGATCTCCCCGGCGTCAGCATCGACGACGTGGACATCACCGCTGCCAATGGGCGCCTCATCATCGAGGCTGTCGTCGCTCGCTCAAACAAGCGACCTTCCTACGCCTCGATGCTTCACTGTGAGAGCCGAACTCCCCGCGTTCTGCGGCGTGAGTTCGCCATCGGCCTCGACGTCGAGACGACCGAAATCTCCGCTCAGATCGTCAACGGTGTGTTGAGCATCGTGCTTCCCAAGAAGATCGAGACGGCCAGCGAACAGTACGTCAGTCGTGAAGGAGTCCTGGTCAGCTGAGTGAGACCAAGATGATTCCTTTCGACCCACGCCGGAGTGCCTGAAGGTGCTCCGGCGTGGCTGTGCGCACAGACGTTCTGGCAGGTGGTTTCGAAATTGGCAGGTGGCATTGTGACCACCGATTGAGAGGCGAGTTCGCGACTTGGCACGCCTCTTGCTGCTCTTGAGTCGGCCGCCGGCATCGGGCCGGCACATACACAAACCTCGGAGTACGACTCCGACAACCAACGTGGAGTACTGCCATGAACACACAAACCATTCTCGCGCCGGCAACCACCGCGATGGACTCACTCCGTCATGAAATCGATCGCGTCTTTGATCGCCTGACGACCCCAGCCCTCGCTTCGGTATGGCCGACCACTCGTTTCCTTGATGCCATCAGGCCACACCCGGCCGTCAACATGATCGAGGATGACAACAATCTGTTCTTTGAGGCCGAACTGCCGGGCGTGACCGCCACCGACCTCAACGTGACCATCGCTGACAACATGCTGACGATTTTCGGAACGCGGACACTTGAGACACCCGAGGATTCCACCTCGCTCCGCTGCGAACGATCGACCCATACGTTCGAGCGGCTCGTTCGGATTCCATCCGGTGTAGATACCGACCACATCGATGCCACGCTTACGGATGGCATCCTGACTGTCACGATTCCCAAGTTCGAAGGCACCCGCACGCGCCGCGTCGCGGTCCGAGAGAACTGAACGACTTGTTTCGCCTATTCCGGGGGGGAAAGGATCAATCTCATGATCAACCAGACACACAACACGACCTGTTGCGGTACCGACAGCCGCGACTGCTGCACCACCACCGATACTATCAAGCGACCCCAGAACTACCGCGCCCCTGTCGATGTGTATGAAACCGACACCGAGTTCCGCGTCATCGCGGATATGCCCGGCACCTGCTCGGAGCAGATCGAAATTTCGGTCGAGGACAATACGCTGACGATCGACGCCGAGGTCAGTGATCGCTACGCCACACTCGGCGATGTTCGCCATCAAGAGTACGGCGTGGGCGACTTTCATCGATCCTTCAGAATCGGTGACGGCGTCAATGCCGACGGCATCACGGCCACCTATTGCGATGGCGTCTTGAACGTCACGCTTCCGAAGGCCGAGGCAAGGAAGCCGCGGAGAATCGACATCAAGACGGCTTGACGATATTCGCTTCCCTGCGAGGCGCTGCATCGTGCGTGAACGCCGCGCCAAATCGCATCCCCATCCCAACACGCACCCGCACAGGACCCGACTCACGTCGGGTCCCGTGTTGGAATGGAGGGCGGTGCCCGACTCCTTTGCCGTAGCATGCCGCCCTTCGCCGAAGGAGGCCCACATGAGCACATCCGCCACCCCGACCCAGCCGACACCTGCCCAAGTTCAGGAACTACTTCGACAAGGCAAGGGTCTGCTGCTCTTCGAGGGCATCGTGTGCCTTCTTGGCGGCATCTTCGCCATTATTTTCCCGATGATCGCGAGCGTAGGCCTGGAGTTGGTGCTCGGCATTTTGGCGGTGATGCTCGGCGTGCTCGGCCTGATTCGAAGCGTTGCAGGTGGCGTGGAACATCGAGCAGCGACTGCAGGCTCAGCCATACTGATCGGAGCACTTGGCGTGCTGCTGCTCGTTTGGCCATTCGAAGGGTTGGAGGCGATCACGCTGGTGCTCGGTATTGTCTCGCTCATCCGCGGGATCTCAGACCTATCCGGGTTTCCATATCGATCGTTGACTGCGCCAGGGCTTCAGGTCATCAGCGGCATCGCGGGCATTCTGGTCGCGGTACTGCTTTTTCTCTGGTATCCCTCCGACGCCCTTTGGGCGCCGGGCTTGCTCTTCGGCATCCAGTTGATCTTCTTTGGGATGATGCTGCTCTCGCTGCGGAATGCCGTCAGCGGTCCGGTGGCATCACCACCGGCCACGAAGGTCATTGATTGACTGCGTTCAGCCAGCGCGGCGAACGGGAATGAACGCCTGTCGAATCTGCTCCAGCGCCCGCTGCTCGATCTGCCGCACTCGCTCGCGGGTCAGGCCGACCGCGCGGCCCGTCTCCTTGAGCGTCGTGGGCTTGGTGCCGTCGAGGCCGAACCGCATACACATCACGCGGACATGCACAGGGTCGAGTTCATCGAGCAGCCGCCGGATTTTGGCGATGTCGTCTGCCCGCTCGAGTTTGAGCGTGACGTGCTCCGAGCGGTCCGCAGGGCATTGATCGATCAGAGCAGATCGGCTATCGCTTCCAGCCGATCCAGTTGCGATGCCCTTGGTGGCGGCCATCGTGCGGTGGATGAGATCCAGTTTGCACAGCGGCACCTGCATGGCACGAGCCATTTCCTGCGGGGTCGGTGCGCGGCCCAGTGTTTCCTGGAGTTCGCGCAGCGTCTCGCCCCAGCGGGTCATCCGGGTCTGCATGTACGAGGGCACATGCATCGGATGCCCGGTACTTTCGATTGATTGTTTGACGGTCTTGCGAATCCACCAGGTTGCGTAGGTTGAGAACCGATGGCCGAGCGCCGGATCGAACCGCTCAACCGCCCGGATCAAGCCAAGGTTGCCCTCGTTGATCAGGTCTGCAAGCGGAATGCCCCTTGAGGCGTATCGTTTGGCGATGCTCACAACCAGCCGCAAGTTGGCTTGAATCATCAGTGACTTGGCTTCATGACACTGGTCGTTGACAATTCGCCATGCGAGACTTCGTTCCTCCAGCGGATTGAGCAGCGCAATGCGGCTGATGTCACGAAAATAGGCATCAAGTTCGGATGTGATGGTTGGTACGGTCATGCTGCCTCGCGAAGCGTTGATGGATCTTCGGCGAGTGCTGCTACGGGCGGGGGAGGGGCAGGAGTTCGCGCAATTTCAGAATGAAATTTGGTGGCGGTCTTGCCGGATCAGATCACTGCGGCATCGGCGGGGCTAATTTCGGGTCCTCGCGGTTTCGCTCTTTCACATTGGCGAAAAACAAATCGGCCAAAGCCTCATAGATGCCCTTGGAGCACACGAGCGAGGAGCATTCGTAGGCGATGATGGCTGCAAGCATCAGCGGCAGCGTGGCGTACCGGGCGTCGGTCATCTCAATCATGATGACGAATGCCGTAATCGGGCTCTGTACGACACCCGCAAAGTAGGCCACCATGAAGAGCATGATCACGAACTGCGGGCGAATTCCGCCGAACCAGTCGTGAAACCAGTCCGCCCACAGGTCGCCAAGGCCCGCGCCGACCGAGAGACTCGGGTCGAACAGGCCACCTGGAATGCCACTGATGAGGCTAAAAAAGGAGCCGGTCGCCTTGGCGGGCGCATACCACCACGGAAAGGGGCCGCTCATCACCCAACTGTCGTAAAAGCGGCGTTCGTCGGGGTTGGCGAGTGTCTTATAGGCCAGTTCAATCGCCATGGCATCGGCCATGGGTTTGCCCATCTTGTCGAGCAGTGTCTGCTTGTGGGCGAGCGACTCGTAGGCATCGTGGATCTGGACATCGCTGGCCGTCTGCTCCACTCCAAGTGTCTGATAGAAGTCGGTATCCCGGTATATGAGGATGGCCCGGGCCTGTGAATAGCCACTGCCATAACTCTGCCCTTGGGAGATCAGCCCTGTGATAGCCAGCGACAGCCCGAGCCCGCCGGCAACCAGCCATCGGTGGCGTGCGAGTCCGCGGGTAATCAGGGGTGTGCCCCACACGACGCTCCGGGCGAACAGCCCACCTAGAAACCCGCCAATGACGCCGATCACGATGACGCACAGCCAGTGACTCGGGTTGAATCCAAATTCGTGCGTGACTTGTCCATAGAACAAGTAGTTCCAGCCGAGACTCGCGATGACGACCAGCGAGGCGATCAAAACGGTTCGAACGACCGTCGCCGCGTTGCTTTTCTCGAACGAGCGGCCAATTTCCTCAAAAGCGAACACCATGCCGGCGATGGGCGCGTTGAAGGCTGCCGCGATTCCAGCCCCGCCACCAGCGAGAATCAGCCCCCGTTGAACGAGATGGTGGGGGAGTTTGGTCACTTTGGTGACCAAATACATGAGGCAGGCGCCGACGTGTACAGACGGCCCTTCGCGACCGATCGTCATACCACCAAACAGACCGATTGTCAGGAGCAGGATTTTGCCCACTGCGATCTTCAGCGAGAGCATGTACTGCCGAAACGGACCGTCTTCGACCTTCAGGCAGGCGATCGCCTGCGGGATGCCGGTTCCCTCAGTACCCGGGAAGAATCGGTCCCGCAGCCAGATGATGAGCACCATGGCTACCACCACCCAGACCGCGGCGATCCAGACGCCGAGCCCGCCGGGCAGGTGGTATCCGAGGATCGTGTCGGCGTTGTGCAGGTCGATGAAGATCTGCGATCCCAGAAAGTCGGCTTGCCGGAAGTACAGGGCGACGGCCCCGGTCAGCATGGCGGCCAGGATCATCACCCCATGCCGGGCGAAGGCACGCCGCGAGAGCAGCCGTTCCCGCCATGTAGACAGCGGTTCGGCTGAGGCGGAGCGTGGGGGTTTGGGATCGGTTTTGGTCATGAGATATGGAGGGACACCCTCGAAATGACCCCCACAAGGGGTATCTCACCTCAATCGACGGTTTTTTTCCTCAGAGTTGAAAGAGCCTTTCTTCTCCGGCGTTGTCCTTGCTGGATGCGACGAATGCGTCCCCTTCAACACTCTCTCCTCTCTCTCCGACTGGACGGCTCCGATACACGGGGCCGTCCAGTTGTTTGTAGCACGATCAGGCTTCTCGCGTCGTTCCAACTGCCCTGGCGTGTTCCTCCGCGTGGTAGGAACTGCGGACCAGCGGACCGGACTGGACAGCCCTGAAGCCGATATCAAGGCCGATGTCTTTCCACTGATCAAAGGCGGCCGGGGTCACCCACCGATCGATCGGCAAGTGATTTCTGGTTGGCTGGAGGTACTGCCCGATCGTGAGAATGTCGGTACGGGCCCGCTTCCGGATGTCCCGCATCGTGGTCATGATTTCCTCATCCCGCTCTCCGATACCCACCATGAGGCTCGTTTTTGCAGTCAGCCCACCATCGTGGATCCGTCGCAGCACTTCGATTGATCTGTCGTAATCGGCCTGTGGTCGTACGGCGGGGTGCATTCGAGGGACAGTTTCTACATTGTGCGAGAGGATGTCCGGAGCGGCGTCAATGACGAGTTGGAGATCCTCGTGATTCCCCTTGAAATCGCCCACCAGTGCCTCAAGGGTCATATCTGGGCAGGATGCCTTGGTCCGCTCAATGGTCTCGGCCCAGATGGCTGCCCCGCCGTCGGGAAGATCATCACGATCGACAGAGGTGATCACGACATGTCGCAGTCCGGCGCCAGAGAGCATCGTGGCGACTCGGCGTGGCTCGTCGAGATCGGTCACGGGGGGTCGCCCGGTCTTGACGTTGCAGAATCCGCAAGAACGTGTGCAAGTGTCGCCCAGCACCATAATTGTGGCCGTGCCACGGCTCCAGCATTCACCGATATTGGGGCACGACGCTTCTTGGCAGACGGTATGGAGCCCCAGTCCCTCGATGCGGCTGCGGAGGCTCAAATAGGCATCACCCCCCGGCACTTGAGCTCGAATCCAAGCGGGCTTTCGGCGAGTGTCCAACGTGCTGGATTGCCGGTTGTCCAAGACGCGATTGCTCAGATCGATGAGGGACTCCCCCAGTACGCCGCGGGCGGTGTCCCCACCGAGCGGCCTTGGATGTCGTGGCCCCTCTGTTCGATTCTGCAGATGCGCTGCCGCCATCCGCCTAGTGTATCCGGACACCCACTCGTCCCCCGTTAGCATGGCTTCATGGGCCAGAAATGGGGATTGATGTTGCACCAGATTCCCCTGCGGGGTCGATGATGGGAAGCAATGAATCTGAACCCAGCACCCTGTTGTCGCGTACAGTTCCCACACGCGCGACCGCGGCGGGGTCTTTGGAGACACTTGACGTGAGTGAGAGTTTGGTTGACGCCGCTGCCCGCCCCCGGCTGCTGCGCGGACTGTGGCTGCTTGGGTTTCTCCTGCTTGCCATCGGGTCCGGCGGCTGCGAAGTCAACAGTTTCTTTGATCCATCCAAGACGGGCTACTTCGGCTCTACTCCGGTCACCATGCCCATTCTAGACCGGATCTCGGCCATCGAGCCCAGCACCGACCTGTGGGGCGAGACATCTGCAGTTACGGGCGCGGATCTGGCCCCGAGCAATCTGACCTACCGCCTGCACCCGGGCGATGTACTGGATATCAGAATCTACGAGTTGTACACGCCTGGTCAGTTTTTCCCACTCTCGGCGCGCGTTGATCAGGCGGGGCATATCCACATGCCCGAACTCGGAGTCGTGCCGGCCGCCGGCATGACAGTGCCTCAACTCCATCAGGAACTGGTGAGGCGACTCACTACGGACGCGATGAGGCACCCCACGGTGAGCGTCAGTGTGGTGGAGGGTGGCGCGCTCACCTATGTGGTGTATGGACACATCAATCAGCCGGGTCGCTTCACACTAGAGGATCCAACGCTGCGATTGATCGATGCGCTCGCGATGGTGGGTGGTGTGCCGCTGTCCACCCGCCGCATCTACGTGGTTCGGCAGGTGGCGGTCGATCCCGAACTGCATCCGTCATGGCATCACACTCGCTCCGACACCGGTGCCAAGACACCAAAGGGTTCAAAGCCGCCGGTTGATATCGAATCACTCATCAACCAGTTGCAGGATGATGGCAAGAAACCTGCGGGGGCAGCCAAACCAAGCCCCGGCGTCTGGGCCAAGGTCGGTGATCCACCGATCGATGTCGAGGATGTCTCGCCTGCGAGCGTGAAGTTGCCCACGGTCGAAGGCGCCGGCAAGACGCCAAGCAGTGAATCGAGCCCCTTCCTGTATCTTCCTGATACGAAGCAGTGGGTTCGCAGTCGACCTGCAGCCGAGTCAAACCCCGGTGATACGCCTGACGATGAGTCGGGAGCTCAGGATCTCGTTGTCGAACGAGTGATCGAGGTGCCCTATCAAAGGTTGGCCCATGGCGACACGAGCCTCAACCTCATCATCCGCCCCGGCGATCAGGTGTATGTGGACGGGCCCCCGACAGGGTATATCTACATCAGCGGCGAGATCAATGCCCCCAATGCCTATCCACTGCCTTCGGCAGATCCTCTGACGCTGAGCCGGTTCATTGCCATGGCCGGCGGTCTCGGCGCTTTGGCCATACCGGACCGCGTGGATCTGGTCAGGCAGGTCGATGAGGGTCGTGAGGCCACGATTCGCCTCAATCTCGGTGCAATTCGCCGCCGAACCGAACCCGACGTCATGATGAAGCCCAATGATCATGTGTTGGTCGGTACCAACTGGTTCGCCTACCCATTGGCAGTGATTCGCAACGGTTTCCGTGCGAATTATGGATTTGGCTTTCTTCTTGACCGAAATTTCGGCAACGACGTGTTTGGGCCGCCGCCAACCAATGTCCGATTCTGACGTGACGGACAGCAGATCAATCAAGGCGGCAATGCCAGCGCGATGGCCATGACCACATCGATGACCATTCCCAACACGGATCGCGTGTACACACCGTCCAATCAGGCGATGCTGCTTTCAGCAGCCACCGTGTTGGCCATTTTCATATGGCTGTTCTGGTCATTCCTTGAACGGCAAGTCAGGTTTGCGATTGAATTTCAGGCCGACTGGGGGCATACATTGGTCATTCCGTTCATTGCCGGATGGTTTGTCTGGCTCAATCGCGAGCGGATTCTTTCGGCGCCCCTGAAGCCGAGCATCACGGGCTTGGCGGTGACCTTCATCGGAATCCTGTGGTTTGCCGCAGCTTCCATCGGTCCAATTCTACTCCGTCATCACAACATCGCGGGCATGGGGGTTGGGCTGACCATTTTCGGGATCGTTCTCGCCTTCTGTGGCTGGCGTGCCATGCGGTGGATGTGGTTCCCGGTGCTGTACCTGATCGTATTCAGCCAGACTGTCTCAGATCGTTTGCTGGAGTTGATTACGTTTGAACTTCAGGGTATTGCGACTGTAGGTGGAGAGATCGGGTTGTCGCTGATTGGCTACGATATCGCGAGGGAAGGGCATACGCTCAATATCTACTACAACGAGCAGATCGTGCCGATCAACATCGCCGAAGCATGCTCGGGCATGCGAATGCTCGTGGCGTTCTTGGCCTTGGGTGTTGCGATGGCCTACCGGGGTTTGGATACGTGGTGGCAGCGAACAATTCTCGTCATCATGGCCGTGCCCACAGCCATCTTCGTCAACATCCTTCGCGTCATCACGCTTGGAATATTGGCCACCATGGACTCCGGCTTTGCAGCAGGCGATTTTCATTCGATGGTTGGTATGTTGTGGCTGCTGCCTGCGTTTTTCATCTACCTCGGAATCATGTGGATACTTCGGCAATCGATACTCGATGAGGAATCACCGTCCGATGCAGCGGTTCCTGAAGCCCCGCTCTCTGTCAGGTTTGACCGTCGAGTTGTCAGCGTGTTCGTTGGGTGTGTCCTGATTCTCGGAATAGGCACGGTTGCGATATCGGCGGGCGCCAACGCGCTTGAGGTGTATCTCAAGTCCGAACCCGTTCCGCTGCGAAGATCTCTCTCGGTGGTCCCGTCTTCGCTCGGATCGTGGCGATCGGTCCGAGACACACAACTCGATGCAGCGATGATCGAGCAACTCGGGACGAGCAGTTATCTGACGCGCATGTATGTGAATTCAGAGAATCAGAGCCGTCCTCCACTACAGATTCATGTGGCGTATTACACCGACCAGATTGACGCCATCCCTCACGTACCCGATCGGTGCTTGGTGGCAGCGGGCTTGACGCAGCGAACACCAGATCCGGTCAATGTGCCGATCGACGGAATTTTGGAGACCTGGATTGATGACCCAATCTACGAACTCGATGGCACGCCGTATCCCATTGCGACCATCGAGGATTCTCTGCTTGGCGAGCAGGTGGAAGTTCGCATGCCGGTCGGTCGGCCACTCGTCCGGCACATGGAATTTTTCGATCCAGGGCGTCCCGACCGCCGCTTGCACGCGGGCTATTTCTTCATCGCCAATGGGCGGTGGAAGGCCACGCCGTCGGGCGTCAAGTTGGCCGCCTTCACAGGCGGTGATCGGCATGCGTATTATTGCAAGGTGCAGATCATCGCCGATGGCGACGTTGGATACAATCAGGATGCTTTTTTGGGGGACATTGAACCATTCCTCTCGGGCATGCTTCCGGAGATCATGCGTTCCATCGCCGATTGGGCCGAAGTGACTTCAGTACCTGACCCCGGGCAATCAGAATGAGGCTGACATGAGTACCAAGAAGAAGTCGAAGAAGCGAGGCCGCAAGAAGCGCAAGCTCAACACGCGGCTGCTCACCATCGTGGCGCTGATCGGGATCATGCTTGCCGGCGTTGTCGGAGGTCTGATCTACCTGAAGATCAAGGGTGGTGTCTCCAGAAACATGGCAGCGGCGCGGGCATTTCTTGAGGAGGATCAGCACATCAAGGCGCTCAGAAGTGTCGGCAAGGTGCTCTATCAGGAATCCGGGAATCAGGACGCGCACACACTGCGCATCGCGATCTATGAGGACATGGTTCCGGAGACGCCCGAGCGTGCATCCCAGTTGTACCGCGAGTACCTCGCCGCGGTCAGTCAACATGCACAGTTCACACCCGAGAGTGAGTCGCTCGCGATTCGCGCTCTCGATGAGTGGTGGAGGGCTGCGATGGCCCGCGAGAGCGGTGTGATCTGGTCAGGATTGGAGGGAACGGCGAATCGAGTGAGAGCTCAATTCAAGCCAGGCTCGCCGGCCTACAACCGCGCGACCTTCCTGCTCGGAATGGCTCGAATGTGGCTCGGGCAGAGTAACTTCCTTGGCGATGTTGATCAGACTGGCCATGTGCGGTTTCCCGGTGAGGCCGAGTTGATTGAGTTCATTGAGTTGGAACCAGAGAACGATGAAGGACTGGCGTCGCTTGCCTTTGGACGGATGGCAGTGGCTCGGCAGCTCGGCATCAAGGGTCGTGATCAGCAGGAGTCCAAGAACCTGGAGATGGCGCAGGAGTTCTATGATCACGCCATCGAGATCAATCCTGATGGACCTGCCACGCTTCTGGCGGTCGTGCGACATTTGTTCATTCATGAGTTGGTGACGGAACTCCGCTCTGCGACAGGGGACGACCAACTCCAGTCGAAGTTGGATGAACTCAACAAGCATCTCGCCGATGCCGAGCGAGTCATCTTGGCGATGGACGGTGTGCAGCGATACCAAGTGTTGGAGATGGCGAGATTCTTGGCTCTCGTCGATCTGGAGCAGGGACATGAGCGGGCCGGTGCTGTGCTGAGAGCATGGATCGAAGCTCACCCAACAAATCTCGGGGCGAAAAATCTGCTTGCTCAGGAACTTCAGACCACCGGTGATCTGATCGAAGCCGAAGCTCTTGTGAAGGAGGTGATCGAGACTCCCATGCTGCCCGTCTCTCTAGAGTCTGAACGGCAGCAGGTCGATAAGATCACCGCAGTGATGGTACTGTTTGGCATCATCGCCGACCGCCGGGAAGCGGATGACAACGAGTTACTGAAGCGTGAAGCCCATGAAGCGCGAGACCTGATTGTATCGCTGCTCGGCGGAGACACCGAGAGCGCGACCGTCCTTCAGGTGGATGGGCATCTTGCCTATGCCGATGGCCAATACGCCACAGCAGTCGCCGCCTATGAGCGGGCGTTGCGGCTGAGTGACACCCTTCCTGCCGAGGTGCTTCGGAAGGATGCCGATGCACTCGAGCGGATTGGGCAGCAGGGAACCGCAGTGAGCCGTCTGGAGGCAGCGAGTGAGGCTGAACCTCGCAGCATCGGCAACCGCTTGTTGCTCGCGGCGCTTCACGGGCGGATGCGGAACCCACAGGCGGCGATCTTGGTGATAGAGACCATTCCAGAGGCAGTCCGCGCAGAGAACCCCGAGATTGCTCGTCTGGAGCAATCACTTCGGCTCACCATGGTGGACGATCGCGGCCGTGTAGAGCAGGCCGAGGCAGGCACCGATGTGGTACTTCAGGCGATCGCACGCGCTGACAAACTTGACCGAGGGGGACATTTGACCGAGGCATATGCGGAGCTGCAGCCGCTCCTTGAAGGTGAACACAGCGAGGATGTTCGCATCTTGATTGCGGCGGGACAGATTGAGTCGAAACTCGGGAATCGGGAGGCGGCGCTTGCCTTCGTGCAGAAGGCTGCGGATCTTCAGCCTGGCAATCGGCAGATTGAGCAGATGGCGATGGGGTTGTCCTCGGACGATCCTGTTGAGATCCTGCGGGTGGTCGTAGACCAACAGTTCGCAGAGGGGGAGGAGCGAGATGTTGCGTGGTTCGTGAGCTTGCAGACACTTGCTGCCGCCCAAGATCAGCGGGCCGATACGATTGAATCAACGGACGCCGAAGCGGCCGCGACCGCTCGAGCGACAGCTCAGCGGGCTCGCGATGAGGCCGCGCCGTTTGCAGAACTCATTGAGTCGGCTTTCAGCCGCAATACGCAGGCCTTTGCGTATCATTTTGATCAACTGCTCACTGCGGAACGATTTGAAGAGGCCGAAGCATTGTTGCCGGCGGCGAGGGAAGGAAACTGGGACAGCGCTGAGGGGAACCTTGCAGAGGCCGGGTTCCTGATGGCCAGCGGGCGTGTGGCCCGTGAAGCAGGCAAGGATTCGACCGATGACTTTCATCGGGCGGTCGCAGCGGCGCGCCGCGCGACCGAAGTGGCATCATGGCATGGCGTGGCATGGGAAACGCTCGCTATTGCCGCGATTGAGGCCGGCAACCTTGAAGAGGCGCGTTCCGCGCTCCAAGAGGTGATTCAACGCGATCCGAACGACATCAAAGCGATTCGTCAGTTGGCCGCTTTGCACCTTCAAGAAGGTGGCGACAAGACGCGGGCGGTTTCGTTGTTGGCCGATGCATCCAGGCGGTTTCCCTCGAATCGACCTCTTCGGGAAACGTGGCTTCAAATCGAAGCGGCGCACGGTGACCCCGCAGTGGCACTGGGCGAGCGATATCGTTCATGGAAGCAGAGCCCCAACGATCGCCAAGCGGCACTCTGGTATGCGGGCTTGATGGCGGCGCTGCCAGTTGATCGTGCCTATGTGCTGGATAATGAGGGGCGTCCATCGCTCTCTGGTCGCGCGTGGTTGGCCCTGAATGGCACTCAGCAGACTCACGCACTGGAGCAGCTCAAGGAAGAGTGGCTCAAACGCATTGATAACATCGCGGATGACTTGGCGAATTCACCCAACCGCACCCTTCGGGAGGCGATGCAACATGCCACCGTGCTGCGCGAGGCTGGACGTCGCGAAGAAATGCTCTCTGTACTGTCCGACTATCTCGAAGCGCAGCGAACAGCGAATGATCTGACCCGTCAAGCCATTCAGGTGGCGAGTTTCATGAGTTCATCCGACCGGTTCTGGGAGGCCAAGATGCTTTTGGAGTCGTATCGAGATGCTCAGGATCCAGAGGGATTGGAGATCGATTCGGCACTCGGCGAGATGCTGCACTTGATTGGTTCCTGCGAGGAAGCGCTTCCTTATCTCACCTCGGTGGGTGATGCCACCGGACGATTGGGGATCAGACTTCGTGCCGCGGATTGCCTGATTCGTTTGAATCGACTGAAAGAAGCTTCTAGGTTGATTGCCGCACTTGCAGCCAAAGAGCCGGACAACTATCAGATCGCCATGCTGACCGCCGGGCTTCATCGTGGCCACGGCATGGTGGCCGAAGGGGCAGGTGACATCGATCAGGCCACGTCGGAGCGGGCCGCCTTCCGCGCAGCACTCGAGCGTGCAAGCGAGATCGACCCGAGCCGCACGGCTCCGTTTGTCGAACTCGTCGAGAGCTTGGTCATTGAGTATCGAAGGACGCTCGATCGGCGGCACTTGGAGGAGGCCATGCGATACCTCAAAGCTGCTTCGAACCTCGGTGAATCCGCTGAGTTGGTGTTGCAGCGGGCCGATGTGCAGGATGCCATGGGCGATCCACGTCAGGCAGTGCTTGATCTCGAGGCCTATCTCCGGAATCAGCCACGTGACAAGAGGGTGCGTAGCCGGCTGACGGATGCATATGTGACTGCAGGCATGCCTGGCCGCGCGATCGACTCGATCGAGCAGGCTATCGGGGCGGAACCGCGGGACCCGTACTGGCATGGATTACTGGGCGATCACCTCCGTCAGTCCGGGGGGGACTTTAAGCGAGCCACGCGCAGTTATATCAATGCATGGCGGTTGGAGCCGACACGTCGTCGAATGACCGCGTTGACAGATGTGACTCGAACCAATCAGTCATGGGACTATGAGGCTGCCGTCGAGGCCATCGAAGAGAATGCTGAGCACATTGCAAACGATCCTCGGATCATTGGACTTCGAGCGCGCGCCGAGAATGGACTCGGCCTGACGGCACGAGCACGGGAGTCGTTGCGGGAGGCGCGGGCCGTATATGCGGCGGCGGTCGAATCGGGCACCATTCCAGAGTTATTTCTTGAGAACTGGTATGAGGATCTCTACGTCCTCTACCCGGATGGCGATGTGGCGGAGCCACTGCAATTGCGGGCGGAACTCATTGGGGATGCGGCAACCCGATGGGACCACCGAGGGCTTGCTCGCTTTCATGCACTGCGTGGTGGTGACGACCTGGCCAAGGCAGTGGAGTTGCAGATCGCGGTTGTGGCCGAGGCGGATTCGGAGTTGTTGATGGGAGACCTTCGTCGGCTTGGAGCCTATCAACTGGCTGCAGGTCAGGATCAGGAAGCGGCGGCGACCTTCAAACGAATCCTCGAGAGCACGCCGGATGATGCAGTGGCGCTCAACAATTATGCCTATCTCCTTGCGACCCTGCTCAACGATCCCCAAACGGCTGAGCCGCTCGCCCGCCGCGCCGTGGCACTGCGGCCCCGAGAGCCGAGTTTCATCGACACGATGGCGTTGATTCAGACACAACTGGGGAATCACGAGGCTGCCTTATCCAGCCTGCTCACGAAACTTTCATTGCGGCCAAATGACGGGCCATTGCTACAGTCGATCGCGACCACGCTCAGCGAGCGGCTCGATCGTCCAGAAGCGGCCGTCCCGTATGCCCAGCAGGCATTGGCACTCGATCCCCGTGGCGTCGAGGCCCTTGACCTGGCGGGCTGGATCGCGTGGCAGGCCGGCCAGCAGGCGAAGGGCCGCGACTGGGTCGGCCAATCCATCCGCCGTCAGCCAACAGCGAGTGCCCACCTGCACATGGCACGCATCCTTGCTGCAGCCAATGAAATGGGGCAGGCCCGTGACCACTTGCAGCAGGCGGAACACCTCGCGGGGGATGGCCCCATGCGTGAGCAGATCAAAGCGGCTCGAAGTGATCTTGACGGGGAGGGCTAAGGCATGGGACAGTCTTGGGCGATGAGACGATCAACATGACTACGCCACAACCATTCATGTCGCCCAAACCTCGACCTGCGTCGCAGCCGCAGCGGCGGCCAAGCATCGATCCGATCCGGGTGGTGCGTCAGCACATCATCGGTCTGTTGGCGGCGATCATCATCGGCGCGGTGGTTGGCCTTGCGGCTCACTTTGCTTTTAATTATTTCTATCCACTCTATACCTCGGAGGTGCTCTTCGAGGTGCGACCCGGTCTCACCGAGTCCACCGAGATCGGTACGGCTGAGGCACTCAAAGACGATGAAGTCGAGCGGATTGCACGCACGCAGACGAATCTGCTCATGCAGCGGGATGTGCTGACGAGTGGCGTCGAGAATCCTCAGGTGCGGGATACCAACTGGATGGAGACTTGGTTCGTCGATCCACAAACAGGGCAGCCGCTCTACGCCCAAGCTGTGGATGATCTCGAGGACTATCTTCGGACACCGGTGTTGCGGGGGACCAACCTGTTCGCTATTCGCTGGTCATGGCATGTGGCTTCCGATGTGCCGAAGGTACTCAACTCCATTGCCACGGCCTACACTAGGAAACTCAAATCGCTGGATGATCAGCAGTTCAGCGACAACGAGGCCCTGTTCGACAATCAACTCAGTCACATTCAAATGAGTTTGCAGGGACTTGGCGATGACATCCACGCCTTCATTGTCGCCAAGGGAATCACGACGCTTGATGACCCCCGATTCTCGCAGGCCTCGATCGAGATCGAGACCTTGTCCACAAGTCTTACGGAACTCCAGCAGCAGTTGACTTCGATTCAGACGCAGTATCAACAGACGGCGTTGAAACTTGAAGGCTCCATCGAGCCATCGCACGAGGACATCGTCCGGGCTGAAGAAGATCCGACCATCATGCAGCAGACCAATCGCTTGGAGATTCTCCGGTCGGAAGAGCGAGCAATGCGTGAACAGTACAACGAGGAGATGCCGCAGGTTCGTCAAATCGAGCGGCAGGTGCGGGCGGTTACGGAGCAGCTCCGGATCAAGAAGAAGGAAATTCTCAATCGGAACATCAACGCGATGCTCAAGACGATGACCAGTGAGCGCGATCGTGTGAAGCAAGTGATGGAGCAGATTGAGGAGGAGTTGGAATCCAAAGACAGCCTGCTTCGCGATCTGGCAGCGGATACCTCTCGCTATCAGGCGATGAAGACCCAGCAGGAAAATCTCGAGAAGCAACGAGACGACGCGACGCAGTTGCTTAGTGCGATTCGTCTGATGAAACTCCGCTCCGATGCGAGCCGGGTCCGCCAAGTCGGCTTGGCCGAGTTGCCCCGTGAGCCGAGTTTTCCAGTGATTGAGTACATGATTGTGGCGGGCATCTTTCTTTGCTTCGGTGGTTTTATTGCTTGGATTTTCCTGCGTGAGTTGATGGAGAACCGAGTCCGCTCGTTGGCCGACCTTGCGGTCGTACCGGGCATGACGGTGTTGGGCGCAATCGCAGATATTGAAGATGACCCAATGGAGCCGGAAGAGCCGGAGATGATTTTTCGCGAATACCCGACCAGCGTTGTGGCTGAGTCGTGTCGCCGGGTCGCAGCGAACATTCTGCGGGAGATGGCCAAGCAGGGGCATACGAGCCTCATGCTGGCTGGTGGCATGCCGGGGACGGGCGTAACCACAGTTGTTGGCAATCTTGCGTGCGCTATGCAGTCGGTTGGACATTCGATGTGCGTGATCGACGCGAACTTCAGGCGTCCGCGACTGGCGGGAACATTCGGTCTTGATGACGAACAGGCCGGGCTTGGGGATGTGTTGGCTGGCGCATGCGGCATCGATGCCGCAATTTACGAGACGGAATCTGGTGTCGCTGTCATGCCGGCGGGGTCGGTTTCTGCGCGGCTCGTGGAGCGGCTCAGTGACGAACGCTTTGGTGAAGTGATGGCTGCATTGCGGACGAAGTACAACTATGTACTGGTCGATGTGGCACCCGCAGTTGCCGCAAGCGACGCGACGCAGGTGGCAGGCCGCTGCGATGCCTCGGCTTTGGTTGTTCGTGCGGAGCAGGAGCAGCGGGGTCTCGTAGCCAGAATCTCTCGTGAGTTTACGGAATCTTCCGCCGATTTCATCGGTGGTATTCTCAACAGGCCACGTCAGTCGATTGGCGGGTACTTCCGCCGCAACTACGAGTTGATGGTCACCTATGGCCACGACGAGGACGCCGAAGACGAATCCTGATTTCCTTCGGAAGGAGCAGGGGCACATGCCCGAGGTGAACAAAGTACTGGTCACCGGAGGGGCGGGATTCATTGGTGGACATCTCGTGCGTCTGCTTCTGGCACGCGGTGACGACGTCATCGTCATCGATGATCTTTCGACCGGGCGGAGGGAGAATCTCGCGGGGCTGCCGTCCGATCGCCTGAAATTCCTCGAAGGAACCGTTCGAGATCGTCTGGTGGGCGATGTTGCGCAGACCCCATTTGCCGAGATCTACCACCTTGCCGCTGCCGTCGGCGTGAAGTTGATTGTCGAATCCCCCATTCGATGTATCGAGACCAATGTGCACGAGACGTCTGTTGTGCTGCAGGCGGCGGCGAATCATGGATGCCCGGTGCTGCTTGCCTCGACTTCAGAGGTGTATGGCAAGTCTGTCCACATTCCATTCGCCGAGGATGACGATGTCGTATACGGACCGACCACCGAACCGCGTTGGTCCTACGCTTGCTCCAAGGCGATCGACGAGCATCTTGGACTGGCTTGGCACAGAGAAACTGGGCTGCCGGTTGTCATCGCTCGGTTCTTCAATACGGTCGGCCCCGGGCAGCGAGGTCGGTGGGGGATGGTGCTTCCGAGATTCGTCGCGCATGCGCTGGCAGGAACGCCGCTTCGAGTGCATGGAGACGGGCTTCAGGAGCGGTGCTTTATCGATGTGCGGGATGTGGTGTCCATGTTGCCGGACTTGTTGGGCAATGCGCGGGCATATGGATCGGTGCTAAATGTTGGGCACGATTCTCCGATCTCGATTCTGGACTTGGCCCGTCGAGTGATCGATGTGCTGGACAGCTCATCCGAGATCGAATTTATGGACATCTCGGATGACTACGGTTGTCCGATCGAGGACCTGCGGCGGCGAGTGCCAAATCTGGATCGCTTGCGTTCAATGATCGATCACAAGCCGTCCTTCTCTCTTGATGACACCATTCTCGCCACAGCCCAAACAATCATTGCCGAGGGCGCGTCATGATTGCGACGGCAGCAGCAAGTGGCATTGGCGATCTGAGTATCCGTGGGCTGTTGACCATGTTTCTGCCGGTGCTCGTGGTGGCGTGGGCGGTCACGCTCTTGAGCACACCGCTCATTCGCGTGCTTGCCATCGAAACCGGTGTCGTTGATCGCCCTGATGAAGAGAGAAAGATCCATCGACGACCGATCGCCTATCTCGGCGGCGTGGCTGTTTTTCTTGGCCTGCTCGCAGGAATTGCCGCGAGTTATGCGATCGACATGCCCGCTTCCTTTCGGCCGATTCCGATCACGATCGTGCTGGGGATGATTGCGATCACAGCTACTGGAGTAGGCGACGATGTGTGGGGTTGGGATCCGAGATTCAAGATCATGGGGCAACTGATCGCAGCGGCAGGACTCTCGCTCTATGGGATCGGCACCCAAACAGCCGCAGGTTTCCTAGCGTATTTCTTCGGCACGAGTGAACTGGGGTTTGAGATCGCTGGAATCCCGATCAATGTGACGGAATGGGTTGGGGTGGGCATTGTGGCTGTCCTCGTTCTCGGTGGTTGCAATGCCTCTAATTTGATCGACGGCCTGGACGGGCTTCTCAGCGGCACGAGCGCGATCATCGGAGGAGGTTTATTGCTCATTTCGCTGTTGATGGCGCTGCATCTGACGAATGTGGACTTGATCTGGCTCGAAGAATCACTTCCTTAATCGGTTGTGGTGGTGGAGGGGGTGTCGCTTGCGGGTGCGAGGATTGCGTTGTGTATGGCGTTGATCGGTGCCGCACTGGGATTCTTGGCCCACAACTTTAACCCAGCCACGATTTTTCTCGGCGACGCGGGGAGCCTGCTGATCGGTTACTTCTGCGTCACGATCATTCTCATGCTTGGCGAATTGGGGCAGACGCACTTTGTGCTTGCTGGTCTCATCGTCTTTGGTTTGCCGATTGCAGACACGATTCTGGCCATCTCCCGGCGGAAGGTCCAGGGGCTCAAGGCGTCGGATCCCGATGCCAATCATCTGCATCACATTCTGAAGCGACAGTTCGGGACGGTGAAGCAGGCAGTGCTTGGTATGTGGGCAATCGAGACCATCTTCGCTGTGATCGGTGTGTCAATTGTCGCCATTTCAATCACGGGTGAGGCTCGAGTCATGGTGACCTACATCGTGTTCATCCTGATTTTCGGAGGCATCGCCGTGATCGGCGTGATGATGGGTCGGCGTGCCGCAAGAAGGAAGGGCATATGAGCGAGGAGGACACAATCCGAGTGCTGTTTGTCTGCATGGGCAATATCTGCCGCAGCCCCATGGCGGAGGCCCTCTTCCGGCATCACGCGGAAGCCGAAGGCGTGATGCATCGATTTGAAGTCGATTCGGCTGGAACTGGCGACTGGCACGCTGGTGAACCCCCGGATGCGAGGATGACCGAAGTTGCTGCTTCGCGCAGCGTCCGCTTATCCGGTGCGGCACGTCAACTCAACACGAGCGATCTTGAGCGGTTTGACCACGTGCTCTGTATGGATTCCGACAACCTGCGGAGTACCAAGAGGCTTGGCAGTGGGTCTGCGTTGGTGGAACTTGTGCTGTCATATCACAGTGATGCAGTCGATCTCGATGTCCCAGACCCCTACTACGGCGGGGCAGAGGGATTTGGCCGCGTTTTTGGATTACTCGACACCAGTTGCCGCAATCTGATGCGATCGCTCCTTCGGCGGTACGACTCCAGTTCATGATGGCAGCGTGCGTAAGTCGATCGCCCGCCCAATCACTTCGGCGAATGCGGAGTAATTGACATGGCGATCGTGCAGGCAGCACTTCACGAACTTGGAATGACCGCACCGCTGTCCGCGGCATCGCTGACGGGGGGGAGCATTCACGACGTGCGTCTCGTGACAATGGAAGGGGGCGAGCATGTCGTATGCAAGGTAGCGGTCGGGGATGACGGTCGACGGATGTTGCAGTCCGAGCATCGCGGACTCAGACAACTTGGCGAGACTGGCACCGTTCGGGTGCCGCACATCTACGGTTTGGTTGAGCAAGAGGCCTCTGCCGTATTGGTGATGGAGTATCTGCCTCGAACGGAGCAGGCGGATTGGGTTGGAGCGGCGCGTTCCTTGGCCCGTCTTCACACGGTGGATGTTGGCAACCGCTACGGCAGTGATCACGAGGTTTGGCTCGGTGGGACGCGGTTTGCAGCCACCTGGTGTGACACATGGCCCGAATACCTCGGCGGACATCGCTTCCGTCCGCTCCTTCGGGACGTCACCCAAGCCGGGTTGCTCACTGCCTCGGAAATCAGTGCCGTCGAATCACTGATCGACCGCCTGCCCGAGTTGGTTCCGGCCCGTCCTCGCCCGTCGCTCTTGCATGGGGACCTGTGGTCCGGCAACCTTCAGCCCACGGAGGGAGGAGTGGCAGTGCTGGACCCCGCCTGTTTCGTCGGTGATCCGTGGGCAGATCCGGCGATGACCACACTGTTTGGCGGCGTTCCCGGGGCGTTCATAGATGCATGGCGCGAGGCGCAGGAGCAACACGAAAAGCCATCACAAGTTCGCGAACGAATCGCCACGACTCAAGCCATGCACATGCTGAACCATGTTCGGCTGTTTGGATCGGGCTACACGTCTCGCCTGATGGAGATCATTTCAACCTTGCGCTAAGGGGATACCACCGCAGAGGGCAGAAGGAGGGCTGGGACAGATGGTTGTTCAGCGGCGGTTGGCGGCCGCGAAGGTCGCCATGAAGTCGGCGAGTTTCTGACAGCCTTCTTCGGGGAAGGCGTTGTAGATGGAAGCGCGGATGCCACCGACGCTGCGATGGCCCTTGAGGTTGACCATGCCCGCCTCTCCGGCTTGAGCGATGAAGGCTGCGTCGAGATCGGCTGATGGGCTGGTGAAGGGAATGTTCATCGTGCTTCTGTCTGCAGTGTCGGCGTGGCCGGCGTAGAACCCATCCGAGTCGTCAATCGCCTTGTAGATGAGGGCCGCTTTGCGGTCATTGATCGCCTCGACCGCTTCAATGCCACCCAGCGAGAGAATCCACTTGAAGACGAGCCCTGCGCAGTACACGGCGAAGACCGGCGGCGTGTTGTACATCGACTCTTTGTCGGCATGGACGGCGTACCGCAGCATGGCGGGCAGTTGTGGATATGCAGTGTCCATGAAATCGCGACGAATGACCACCAGTGTGGTACCGGCGGGGCCGATATTCTTTTGCGCTCCGGCGAAGACCATGGCGTGTTTGGACCAGTCGATGGGGCGACTGAAAATGTCACTACTCATGTCAGCTACGAGCGGCGATGTGGTCGCGGGCGTTCGATTCCAGCGAGTGCCGTAGATGGTGTTGTTGGTGCAGTAGTAGCCGTACGCCGCGTCTTGACTCCAGTCGATATCAGTGTCAGCGGGGATATTGCGATATTCCGACGTCTTGCCGGACCACGCGACGTGCGTGGAGCCAACTTGATTGGCGTCCTTGATCGCCTTGCTGGTCCACGCCCCGGTGTCCACGTAGTCAGCGGTTCGTCCGGTCGGAAGAAAGTTCATTGGGACCATTCCGAATTGCATCGAGGCGCCGCCCTGTAGAAACAGGATCTCGAACTCGTCCGGGATATTACCGACGGCTCGACAGTCGTTTCTGGCCTCCTCGAACACTCGTGCGATCGCGGTTCCACGGTGGCTGTGTTCAAGTACGCCGATGCCGGTATGGTCGAGATCACGCAAGTCCCGTGCCGCTTGCTCGATGACCTGCTCGGGAAGCACGGCGGGCCCCGCCGAGAAATTCAGTGTCGTCGTATTGATGGTCGGGGTGGTCATGGGGATTCTCCTGCGTCCGCAGGTGGGATGATGGTCGTGGTGGCGCCGAGGACGGCCTCGTGGCTTTGGACCAGGGCGAGATCGTCCGGTGAGATTGCCCCGTCAATCTGTATGCGCGCTACAGCTGCCTCGCCACCCTGATAGATCACATTCTCCATTTCCTCGATGTTGTTGTCACTGCGACCAAGTACTTCGAAGACGTGTGATAGCACACCCGGTTGATTGAGATGCCGAACGGTCAGAATCGTGGAGGCGGGGGTTGATGAGGCGATGTTGACACAATTGAGTATTTCGCCGGTATCCATCCATGTGCGGATGATTCGCACGGCTTCGCCAGCAATCGCCTCCTGAGCCTGATTGGTCGAGGCGCCGACGTGGTGCGTTCCATAGACACCGGGTTCTTGGACGATCGCGTCGGCGAAAGTCGAGTCGCTGCCCTTGGGCTCGGTGGCGAAGACATCGAGCCCAGCGCGGATGCCCTTGTCCTTGATGGCCTGGGTCACTGCCGATTCGTCCACCACGCTTCCCCGACTGGTGTTGATGAGGATGGCGCCTGGCTTCATGGCGTCACAGAACTTCGGCCCAACCAGATGCATGGTCTCGGCGACCGCTGCGACGTGAATCGAAACGACATCGGACATCCTTGTGAGGTTGAGCAAGTCTTCGCAGTATCCAATTCCCATCGCATCTGCCTGTGATCCGGTCATATTGGGATCCCATCCAATCACCTTCATGCCGAAAGCGAGGCCACGGCTGGCGACTTCGCGGCCGATACGGCCAAGGCCGACGATGCCGAGGGTTCGACCGTACAGGCCTTCGGCCTTGGCATACTGCTTCTTTGCCCAGACGCCGGCCCGCAGATCGGCGGCCTGATCAGGAATGCGACGGTCACAGGAAAGAATCAGTCCCCACGCGAGTTCCGCCACGGCGATCGCATTCATGCCGGGGCAATTCGCCACCGAGATGCCGAGCGCCGATGCAGCTGCGACGTCGATGGTGTCATAGCCGGCGCCAGCGCGCACGACCAAGCTGAGGTGATCGGCGGCTTCGAAGACCGCTTTGGGTACCTTGGTCGATCGCACGATGATGGCGTCGGGTTGATGATCCCGAACTGCATCTGGAAGTGTCTGCGCGTCAAGGCTTGCGTCGACATGGAGATCACAGCCGAGTTCCTGCAGCGCGATCAGTCCGCTTTCACTGAAGGAATCAGCGATCAAAATGGCTGGCGAAGTGGACGTGCTGGCGTCCTCATGGTCGGTTGTCGTCAGAACTTGAGCGTTCATGATGCCTCCAGTGGGTTCGGCACGGGTGCTGAGTCGAGCATGTGAACGAAGAGCCCGCTGCGAAGTTTGGGTTCGAACCAGGTGGACTTCGGCGGCATGCGATCGCCTGCATCCGCCACACTCAGCAACTGATCGATGCTGGTCGGGTACAAGGCGAATGCTACGGCGGCAGTGCCTGAAGCGACATGTTGTTCGAGTTCTTCTACGCCTCGAATGCCTCCGACAAAGCCGATTCTCGGGTCGGTTTGGGGATCTTCGATGCCAAGAATCGTGTGCAGGATGCGATCGTGCAGCAGCGAGACATCGAGCGAAGCGATGGGATCGCCCCAATCGATCGAGTCCTCATCCACTGCCAGCGACCACCACTGCTCGCCGACTCGGATGCCAAACGTGCAGGGTCGATCCGGTTGGGGCTCGTCGGTTTGCACCAGATCGCCCACGCTTCGGAGCGAATCGATGAACTCGGATTCGCTCAGCCCGTTGAGATTCGTCACGATGCGGTTGTAAGGCAGGATCGTCAGTTGATGAGCAGGGAACAGGACTGAGAGGAACCAGTTGTACTCCTCGGTCCCGTTGTGAGCAGGATTCTTCGCCGCTCGTGCTGCTGCTGCGCGGGCTGCGCTGGCCGTGCGGTGGTGTCCGTCGGCCACGTAGACGTGCGGCACATTTGCAAACAGTTCGATGTAGGCATTCGGATCGGTCACGCGCCACGCGGTGTGTGTTACACCGTCCGGTGTCACGAAGTGGTACAGCGGTCGGTGCGCCGAATCGTCGACAAGACGAGCATTAATGGCATCGTCCTCGCGAAAGGCCAAGAAGATGGGCCCAGTATTGGCGTCCAAGGCGAGGATGTGGCGGGTCCGGTCGTCTTCCTTGTCTTGGCGCGTCTTCTCATGTTTGCGGATCACATCGTTTCGGTAGTCTTCGACATGACAGCAACACACGATTCCGATCTGGCTGTGGCCCTTCCAGGCTTCCCGGTAGAGGTAGATGGATGGCGATGTGTCCCGTTGGAGGCCACCCTGTTCGATCAGCGATTCGAGCCCCTCTTGGGCGGCTCGGTAGACCGATTCATCGAATGGATCGGTACCCCTCGGCAGATCAATTTCGGGGCGAATGACATGCAAAAACGACAGTGGATTCTCGGCGGCCAATTCGCGAGCCTCCTCGGTGGAGACAACGTCGTAGGGCGGCGAGGCCACTTTGGGCGCAACCGCCGCGGGTGGTCGCAGTGCTTCAAACGCCTTGATGTGAACCACGGCGGGGGCCTCCATGAGGACAAGAGGGCAATTCTAGCAGGACACCCCCTTGTTGGACTCCGGGGGCAGTTGAGGTCAGGTTGTGCGGCTTGGGGGAGTTGTGGCTACGCGGTGTCCATTCGGATTGACGCGGACTCTCCAAGATGCCTGAATGAGCGGCGACGGCGGGCCGATTGTGAAGGCGTAGCCCATAGAAATTGCCCGGAGAGTGCCGACGGCCGCGTGCGTTGGTCGGATCAATCCCCGGAACGGAGTGTTCAGACCATGACCCCTCACATTCGACGTGCCGCTCGCGGCTTCACCCTCATCGAAATCCTCATTGTCGTCGTGATTCTCGGCATTCTGGCCGCGGTCATCATCCCGCAGTTCACCAATGCGGCCGATGACGCCAGCATCAGCAGCGCCCGGACACAGCTCCAGACGATGAGAAGCCAAGTTGAGCTCTTTCGGTCGCAGACCGGTTCGTATCCTGCCGCCAGTGGTACTGGTGTCGACTGGAGCGGCCTGATCTCAGCCAACTACGTTCGTTCAGCGCCGACATGGCCGAACTTCTTCCAGGAGGTCTACACCGCTTCAAGTGGTGATCTCTCATTGACGCTGGGGGCTGGCGCGTCCTACGACATCGACGGCAACGGCACCGGCGGCGAAGCCGCTGATACGACTGCGGTCGAAGCTTGGTGATTGACCCCGTGGGGGGGTATGTCGCCCATCAAAGGCGATCTTGAATGTTGAGATGCTGGGCATCGGTCGGAGGGGGCCGATGCCCAGATCTCGCTTTTGGGCCTGATTATCGCTGCCCAGGTGGTTTGAGAAGGATCTCTCGGAGGCAAAATCACCCAAAACAAGTCCCTGCCAGAGCGAAAAGAAGGGCCCGTGGTGGGGATCTTCAATAGGTCGGTGGGTTCTGCTCCAGACCCCCCATGCGCCGGACCGATGCCACCTCTTGGGACAGCAAGGAGGCACCCACCATGAAGCTTATGAACCGCGATACATACCTGTCACTGATGCTCACTGTGACCGCCACGCTTCTGACGGCGGATCTGTGGACCCGCGCAGCTGCGAATCCGCCGCTGGGCGATACTGCTGCCATGGCTCAGGGTGTGGGTAAGGCGCCCCCCCGTGGCGTGGGATCCACCTCGACTGTTGCCTTTGAGCAGCGGCGGGAGATGATCAAACTGCTCAAAGCACTCAGCGTTGAGGTCAAGGGCCTCCGCAGCGACCTGAAGGCCGGGGCCGTCACCGTCAAGGGGATACCCGCTTCGTGACCACCCGCCGCTCCAACCCGGCTCGCTTCGCCTACACCTTGACAGAGGTGGTGGTTGTTCTGGCGCTGCTGGGCATCGCGGCGGTGCTGCTGATCCCTCATCTGACCGACCGCGGCGATACGGAGATTCAGGCGGCCGCCCGCCAATTGGTCGCCGATATTTCGTGGGCCCAGTGCGATGCCGTCCAGAGTCAGGAATACCGCCGGCTTCACTTCTATGACGACGGCCGTGGCTGGTGCATGATCAACGTGACCGACGCTACTTTCAGTGATACGTTCGATGCTTCGACTGCCGATTTCTCCGATGACCCGTGGCGCACTCGCCGCGGCGGCGGCGACTTCATCGTGGACTTCGTGGCGGACGAACGCTTTCAAGATGTGCAAATTACCGATGTCACGATCGCAGAGGGCGGGCGCAACCTGACCTTCGACCGCCTCGGCGGGACGGTCTCCTCGCCCGGACTCGGCGCTGGCGCCGCATCGGTGCAGCTTTCGGATGGGACAGATACGTGGCAGATCGATGTCGCACCCGTGACCGGCCGTGTGGTCGTGGCGCGTGTGCCGCAATGAGGTGAATCGTGAGTTTCCTGAAACAACGCTTTCGATCGACGACCGGCCACGTAGGCATTGCCTTCGAGGACGACGCTATTCGAATGATCCAGGTATGCGATCATCGCGGGCATCTCAGCGTGACCGGGGCGGCTTGGCTTCCTCTGCCTGAGCAGGGGATCGACCCGGCATCACTCGGCGAATCGCTTCGCGCGGCCTTCGTGACCGGAGGTTTCACCGGTCGCCGCTGCGCAGTCAGCATGCCGCGAAGTGAGATCTGGACGCAACTGGCCAAACTTCCGGACATGCCAGATTCGGAACTCGATGAGGCCGTTGCTTGGGAAGCCGCAGAGCGTTTCGGGGTCCCCCGTGAAACCCTCGAGTGCGACTGGATGCGAACCAGCGGCGAAGGCGGCAAGGAGATATTCATCATTGCTGCCGACCGTGGCCGTATGCAGCCTCGGCTCGATGCGGTGCTCGCTGCCGGTTTGCGCCCCGTCGCCGTCGATACGGACTTCGCCGGTGTCGCGAGGCTGTTCAGCCGCCGATTCCGCCGCGATGTCGATGCCGATCGCGGCTGCGCCATCCTCGATGTTGGGCAGAGTGGCTCCGTGCTGTTGATTCTCAGAGGACGGCACATTGCCTTCTGTAAGCCCGTTTCGATCGGCGGTCGGCACTTGGACCTCCGCGTGTCCGAGCGATTGGATCTCGAAGAGGCCGCCGCTGCCGGACTGCGACAGGCCCGAATGAACAACACCGAAGCCCTCGATCCATCGACCGATGGCGCCGTTTCCGAGGCGGCTCGCCCTGTGCTTGCCGAACTCGCTCGCGAGGCGATGCTGTGCCTGCGGCACTTCAGCGTTTCGGTCCGAGGTGATCGCCCCGACCACCTGCTGCTCACCGGCGCTCACGCAGCAGAGCCTGGACTGGCGGAGTTGGTGCAGTCCACCTGCCGGCTTCCCGTGCAGCTCGACGACGAATCGGCCTGCATGAGCGATCTGCGTGAAGGTCTGTCTAAGGCTATGGCCGGAGCGGCTGGCACGCTGGAGAGTTGGGCAGCGGCTGCCGGATTGAGCCTGCGGGGCGTCACCGCTTCTCGCGGAAGCGGAAGGCGGGCCGCATGAGTAGGCACCGCATCGATCTCATGCCGGCGGATGTTCGCGCCCGCGCCGAAGCAGGGCAACGTCTTCGCAGGACCATCGGGTTCTGCCTCGCCGTCGCCATCCTCGCCGGTGGCGCCACGACTTGGTCGAGCATTCGCGCCGAGCAATCTGGCCGCGACCTCGTGCGGCTTGAGACCATGGCCCGCCAGTCATTGGAACTTGAGTCACAAACGATTGCCTGCGCCAAAGCAGCCCGTGACATCGAAGCAGCGGTGCAGGACTATCGCGCTGTGGCGCTTCCGATGCCAGTGAGTTCGCTGCTCGCGGGTATCGTTGAATCGCTTCCGCCTGGGAGCACACTCGAGTCGCTCTCCATGGAATACGACGACGGTCGTCGAATCGGCACTGATGACAACGAGCATCGTCAATTGCTCGGCGCCATCGAAGGCTATGCCGCGACCGACGAGGATGTCGCAACGGTCGCTCGCCGTATGGGCGGGCAGGCCGCATTCGAAGATGTCCGCCTCGAAGCGAGCCGTTCACGAACGGTGCGTGGCCGTCCGGCACGAGGTTTCAGCATTCTGTTCACAATCGATCTAGATCGTGCATTCATCGTGCAGCGTCCTGAGGAGGTTCAGCAGGATGAAGCAATGGCACACGCCGAGGAGGCCAACCAATGAAGATGGTGACTGGCGAACGACTGGCGGTGCTCGGCACGCTCACGGCTGCCGCCTTGCTGATTTGGCTCTCCGCTTGGCCCGACTGGAAGACCGCCGATGCGAGGCAGACCCAGTTGATTGAATTACAGCACAAGGTCGGCGGCATTTCGCAGGCCGAAGAGGCCCTTGCCGCCGAAACCAGTCGCCTGGCCGATGCCAGGAAGCATCGCGATCTTGAGTGCCGCCGCATCCCCGACACAGCGGACGTGGCAGGACTGATGCAGTCGTTGTCGCTGGAGGTCGATGGACACACCGTCCGCGATCAGACCTTCACGGTCATGGACCGACCGTCGCCCGAGGCAAATCGCTTTCAGGTCCTGCCGCTGCGAGTCGAATTGGACGCCGACTTCCAGAGCGTCTGGTCCGTTCTCGAACGAGCTGAGGGGCTGCCCCGACTCGTTCGGATTTCGGGCTTGGAGATGACGCTTATCGATCAGAAGCAGCCGGTCGATGGCTCGCAACCGCTTCGCGCGTCGCTGGCGATGGACGTGGTCTACGCCCCGCCGGGGCAGGGAGACACGAGCCAATGAGTCAGTTCATGCTTCATCTTCGACGATTCGGAATCCGCCTGACGGCCGATCGAAAGCGATTTGCAGTGCTGTGCATACTCTCGGCAGTGGCGCTGCTGTTCTGGACGCGGCTTATCGTGATCAAACGCATTCCCCGAACAGCGCTGGCCGAACCGGAGATGCAGGTTGAACCCGCGGCGGACCAAACAGGCACCGGCGAAACAGGGCCACCCATCACCGTTATCTTGCCGGACCGTCCCAGCCGAGATCCGTTTGCCATCGATGCGACGTTCTTTCCGAATACGGAAGCAACCAGTTCCGAGCGTGCGTTGGTGCGTAGCGAATCGCAGGTGGGCACTGATCCCCGGGACGCCGTTGCCGCCATGCGGCTCGAAGCCTCGATGCCACCTTCTCTGGCCGTCATTGACGGCACCACCCGCCGCCGCGGTGACACCGTGTCCGGTTCTGCGGGCTTGCCCTTCACGCTTGTTGAAATCCGGGCAAGAACCGTCGTACTCAGCCGTGGCGACGACCGATACGTCCTTCGCATGGAATAGGCGAGAGGGACCGATAAGGACGAGGGCGAAGGCGTGAGTACCAATGGACCGATATCCAACGTCGATGCGCACACTGCTCTTCACCGTGTTGTTGTTGTCCGGGCTCGCCGTCGCTGGTACGCCCGATGGGGGATCATCCGATAATTCTCCGGTTGCGGCAGCAGAATCACCTGCCGCGCCGCCAGAGGCGACGCCTCCCGGAGCGGAGACGACACCCGCCGAGGTGGTTGAAGGCGACGCTGACGTTGAAGCCACCGATTATGGCACCTTCAATCTCAATGCCCGGGATATCGAACTCACGCAGATCCTTGAAATGCTCTCCGAGGTTTCGCGCCGCAACATCCTCGCGGGCCGCGATGTCACGGCGACGGTCAGCGTTAACCTCTACGACGTGACCTTCGATGAGGCCCTCGCGGCCGTTCTCGAGGTGGCCGACTGCGCTTCTCTGGAAGAGGGCAATTTCATTTACGTGCATCCCAAGGAGCATGTTGAGACTGTGCTCAAGGCCAGACGCCAGATGCGCTCGCGGGCGATTGAACTCTTTTATCTTTCGGCTACGGACGGGAAGGAAATCGTCACGCCGATGCTCAGCGAGGGTGGCACGGTCATCGCGCTTGGTGATGTCGAGAACGGTATTGATGCGACTTCTGAGAACGCTGGATCAGACTCCTGGGCATATGCCGCCCGGCTCATCGTCAACGACTATGACTCGCAACTTGACGCCATCGCCGAAATGCTCCGCGAACTCGACATGCCACCCACGCAGGTGCAGGTTGAGGCGGCCATTCTGCAGGCGAAGGTGTCTGAGAAGAACGCCTTCGGCGTCGATTTCTCGTTCGTGACGAGCCTGAACTTTTCGGATTTGATTAATCCGGTAGATAGCGTTCTTGGTGGCCCACTAACAGCCGTCAACCATTTGTTCGATGCTCAGACCAATTCCCCAAATAACGCAATCGCAGGTTCTGGTCACAACATGGGCTCGCCGAAAGAACCCAGTACCTTCAGCCTCGGCATTATCAAGGATCCATTCGCGATCTTCCTGCGCATGCTCGACGACGTGACCGATACCACCTTGCTGGCGCGTCCCAAAGTGCTCTGCCTCAACCGGCAACGCGCCAGAATTCACGTCGGCAACGATGTGGGGTATTTGACGACGACGCAAACGGAGACATCCACGACACAGACGCAGGAGTTCATTCCGACCGGTATCGAACTCTCCTTCCGGCCTTTCATCGCGCCCGACGGCATGATCCGCATGGAACTCAATCCAAGTCTTTCATCCGCACATGAGAACAAAGTCCACGGCCTCTCCGGCCATCTGGTCAGCGTGATGGACAAGTCGACTAACAACATCACGACCAATGTGCGGGTCCGCGACGGCGAGACGATTGTGCTTGGTGGTTTCTTCCAAGAGCAGAATGTCATCTCTCGCAAGCAGGTGCCGGGGCTCTCCGACATTCCCGTTCTTGGAAACGCCTTCCAGGGGCAGGATGACAAGATCGATCGCGTCGAGATCATCTTCCTGCTCACGCCTCGAATCGTGAAAGACGAGGAACTCTACGAACTCGGTCAAGAGAGCCTTGAAATCATCGATACGGTTCGAGTGGGCGTCCGGAGTGGTCTGCTGCCGTGGAGCCGCGACAAGATGACGGCTAATTACAACCGCGATGCGCTGACGGCCTACCGCAGCGGCGAACTGGATCTGGCGCTTTACTACGCAAACGCCTCGCTGCGGCAGGATCTCGGGCAGCCCGAGATGCATCGCTTCCGCGAGCAACTCACCGGCGAGCGGACCAGATCTTGGGAGCGGCACATCGGACGGCGCATCCTGCTTCGGGAGATGAGCGTCATCCCGGCCGATGAACTCGATCCGATCGATCCAGTTGAGCACTTTGACGGGGAACGCCCGGCGCCTGAGCCGGCGGTGCCGCCCGGATCCAGCGAGACCGAGGAAGCTGCTGCGGCCGATTCGCCCGCGAGCACACTGAGCGCGGGCTTGTCCTCACTCACATTTGGGGAGGGATCCGACCAATGATCCGACACGCCACGCTCACACTCTTGATCATCACCACAGGCCTCTGCGGCTGCGACGGACCTTCCAAGGTTGGCCTTGAGAACCGCGAGAAGGCCTACGATCGCATGGATCTGGTCAACGCCAAACTCGTCCACGAGCAGGCTCAGTCGGCTTTCGAGACCGGCCAACTCGAGCGGGCCCGCACGCTGATGGCCGAAGCGATCGAGCGGTATCCCGATGAGCCGTCGTGGTACACGCTGTCAGGTCGCATTCTGCTTGAGCAGCACAAACTCGACGAGGCCAAGGGCATGTTCGAGCATGCGATCGAACTCAACGAGAATTGCTCGGAGTGCCACTACTACCTCGGCGTGCTGCACGAGCGGTGGTCCGATGACGCTGCAGCGGCTGAGCACTTTTCGTCCGCCAGCGAACTCGACCCCAATCGACCGCAGTATGTGCTTGCTCACGCCGAAGCGCTGATTGCCACCGAACAATTGGACGCAGCGGGCGAGTTGGTCGAGTCGCATATGGACCACTTCGAACACCATGCGGGTTTGCGGCATCTGCTGGCGCAGATCTCCATGTTGCAGGGCGAACACAATGAAGCCGCCACGCACTGCGAAGCGGCTCGGCTGCTCGCCCCCGACGACGAAGGCATGGCGCATGATCTGGTGCACATGCGGTTCGCAGCTGGCGACTGGGCCGGCACACTTGAGGCGGTCGATGAGATCAAGTTCGATAGTGGGGCAGTGCCACCGGTCATGCAGCGGCTCGAAGCCCGCTCGCTGATGGCGCTCGGCCGGAGTGTCGAGGCTCGCTCGATCCTCCGAGGCCTGTGCAAGCAGACCCCGACAGATCCGGATTTGTGGCGTGAGTTGGGTCTTCTGGGCTGGGATATCGGCGATTGGAATTCGGTTGGCGAAGCTGCGAGGCACCTTGAGGGGCTCCAAGCGTGGCCATATGAGGCAGGTCTCTTCCAGGCACTGCTCAGCCGTCACGAGGGCGATCTGGAGGCCGCGAAAGCGCAACTCGAGGCGTTGACCGCCGAGTTCTCGGACCGTCCAGAGGCATGGGCGGTGCTTTCGGGGATTCGGATGCGTCTGGGGGATGCTGCGGGAAGTTCCGCAGCAATGGATCTTGCGGTGAAGTACACCTCGGAACCGGCCGATGCATCGGCTGTGTCAGGAGTGTACGGCACCCACGGTCCCTGACGGACCGCACTCCTGACCTCCTTCGAGGTCGGTATGCAGACCGTGATTCGATCCATACTGGGCGGACTCGCCCTCGGGACTCTGGCGCTGGGCGTTGGCCTTGCGGCATTGTTTGCAGCAGAGTGGGCTGGCTTCGGCGGCAACCTGTGGTTTGTTGTGGCGGGGACCTGTCTGACTGTGACGATCATCGGGGTTGTATCGGGGATGGCCATGGGAGGTGCGATTCGCGGCCTCAGCCGGGAATTGGAACACGGCGACGGCAGCCGACTCGTCAGCGGCCCCCGATGGCTTCGCTCGGTGCTGCGGACGCTCAACGAGTATCAAGTACGCCACCAGCAGGGCGAGGCAGCCTGGCGAACTCGTGAGCAGGATCTGGAGATTCGTGCCCGCGTCGCCGACGACGCCCGCATGCAGGCAGAGGCTGTGCTTGAGGTCATGGACGATGCCGTGATCGTGTGCAACACCCTGCTTGAGATCATCTCCAGCAATCAAGCCGCCGGCAGACTGCTCGGGTTCGAGCCTGCTACCGCCGAAGGTCATCCGATCGCCGAGATCGTGAAAGATCACACGCTTCGCCGAATCATCACCGAAACACTTGAGGCCGGCGTCGATGTCGAGCCTCGACGAGGTGAATTGATGCTTGGTGACGGTTCGAACATGGAGGGGAATGCTTGCGAAGTCGTCTCAGCCTGCGCGGTCGATCGACAGGGCAGGGCGAGCGCCGTTGTCACGGTGCTGCACGATCTGTCCCGCGAGCGAGAGATCTCCCAGATGAAGAGCGAGTTCGTCTCCAAGGCCAGTCACGAGTTGCGGACACCGCTCTCGTCCATGCGGGCCTACGTGGAGATGCTCGTGGACGGCGAAGCCCGCGACGAAGACACGCGGCAGGAGTTCTACGGAATCATCCAGTCCGAAACGGACCGACTCGCTCGGCTCGTCGACAACATGCTCAACATCAGCCGGATCGAAGCGGGCATCATCGAGATCGAACGTGATGTCGTGGACATACACGACCTGGCCGATCGTGCTGTGCAGACGCTTGAACCGCACGCCCGCGAAAAACACATCACCTTGCACACCGACATCGCGCCGGTTGGAACCATGGTCTGCGGTGATGCCGACATGCTGCAGCAGGTCATCGTCAACCTGCTCTCCAACGGCATCAAGTACACCCCCGAAGGCGGGCGCGTCACGGTGCAGGTTGATGCGGACACGCTCACCCGCAGTGTTCACGTCGCGGTTTCGGATACCGGACTCGGCATTGCGCCGCACGACGCCGAGCATGTGTTCGAGAAGTTCTTCCGAGTCGAAAATTACAAACGCGTGGCGAAGGGAACGGGGCTCGGCCTCAATCTCTGTCGTCACATCATTGAAACAGTCCACCAAGGCCAGATCGGTCTCGAGTCCACGCTCGGCATGGGTTCGCGGTTCTGGTTCTCGGTACCCATGGGTCAACTGCCCGCCCGCGTGGCGGCCTGAGGAACGCACTTACGATGTCACGACGCATTCTGATTGTGGACGACGAGTCCCATATCCGGCACGTACTCTCGCTGAAGCTCCGCAACAGTGGATTCATCGTGAGCACCGCCGTGGACGGTGAAGATGCCCTGCATCAGATCACAGCCATGCCGCCGGATCTGGTTATCACCGATCTGCAGATGCCCTATGTCAACGGCGTGGAGCTCTGCCGCAGCCTGACCGACGAAGCGGCGCTTGCCGACATTCCCGTCATCATTCTGACCGCGAGGGGGTACAAACTCGGTGACGAGGCGGCCGGCCTGACCAATGTCTGCCAAGTGGTCAGCAAACCCTTCAGTCCACGAACGATTCTGGAGCAGGTACACCGCGTGCTTGGAACGATGTACGACACTCGGGAGCAGGCGGCATGAGCATGCTTCCCGCAACAGGTATCCGCACCCACTGTGACGATCTCGAGGCGATGCTTCGGGAGATCGGCATGGTGCTGTGTTCTTGCGATCTCAGCGGCGTCCTTGCGCCGTCTCGACAGACGACCCGACGTGACTGGCTGACCGAACTGGTCCGTACACCGGGTCTTGTCCGCCGCGGATTTAAGGATGCCTGCGAGCAGTGGGGCGATGAATCAACGCCGCAGCCATTTGAACTCGTTCCAGGTCTGTGGTGTGCCGCCGTTCCTTTGCGCAACCGTCGTGATCGTGTGGGCTACGCCCTGATTGCGATTCCCACCAGCGAACTGCTCAAGAGCGAGCACCTCTCGGCGATGTGTCAAGCGACGCACTTTGATGTGCGCGTCTGCCGCGAGCGGCTGCGGCGACTCTCGGTTCCCGGTGTCTCGGAGGTGCCGCGTCTGGCCGCCATGTTCTCGCGTCTCTGGCTTGATCGGCAGGCCCGCGATGGGCGCGAGCAGACGCTCGAGCAGGTCGGCCGCGAACTGGCGGAAACCTGGGAAGAAATCAACCTGCTGTACTCCATCACCGACAAGATGACCGTCGAGGCCAGGCCGCACCGCTTCGCTGCGCAAGCCTGTCAGGAACTACTGCAGACCTTGCCGTATCGCTGGATCGCTGCCTATATCGACCGGGAAGGCACGGGCGAAGGTCGCCTGATCGTCTCGGGCGATGCCCCGCGGGATCGCGCGAGCCTGCGAACAATACTCTCGTCGATTGCCGGCCGCGAAGGTATCAGCGGACCGCTCATGGCCGGCGCTATCGCAGGCGATGACCCCGAACTCGATGCGCTTGGTACTGCTGGGTTTGCACATCCCATCGGACGAGACGGTCGGATACTCGGACTGCTTGTCGCGGGGGACAAGGAAGGTCCCGATGGCTCTCCGTCATCCGTGGATATGAAACTGCTCGCCGCCGCCTCGGCGCACATCGCCATTCACCTCGAGAACGCGGGCCTGTTCGATGACATGAACACGATGTTCCTCGGCATGCTCGAAGCCATCACTGCTTCGATCGATGCGAAGGACCGGTACACCTGTGGTCATTCCCGCCGCGTCGCGCTGCTGACCCGCCAACTCGCAGAGGCGGTCGGGTTCGACGCCGCGATCGTCAAGCGGATGCATATCGCCGGACTGGTCCACGATGTGGGCAAGATCGGCGTGCCCGAGTCGGTGCTGTGCAAGACCGGGAAGCTGACCGAGGCCGAGTACGCGCAGATCCAGCGGCATCCCGAGATCGGCTGGGGCATTCTCAAGGACATTCCCAATTTCGAGGACATTCTCGACGGCGTCCGGCACCACCACGAGCGATTCGACGGGGCGGGCTATCCGTCCAAACTCGCGGGCGAGGACATTCCCTTGCCAGCGAGGCTCATCGCGCTGGCCGATGCCTTTGATGCCATGTGCTCGAGCAGGACCTACCGTTCGGCCATGGACAAAGAGGCAGTGCTCGCCGAGATCGAGCAAGGCTCCGGCAGCCAGTTTGATCCTGCGCTCGTTCCGTGCTTCCTGAAACTGGACTTCAGCGAGTGGGAGCAACTCATCGAGGCCCACGGCGGCATGAGCCCCGACATTCATCTGGAGGATGCGGCATGAAGATGCACTGGGAAGAACACCGAAGCGGCACCGTCTTGTCGATCGCTGGCGAACTGCTCGCCGATGACACCGATGTGCTGCGTCGTCGCTGCGACGAACGGCTTGAGGCGGGTATTCGGCTGGTACTGGACATCCGTGAACTCGACCGCATCGATTCTGCCGGCCTCGAAGCGATGCTCTGGCTGCACGAGTCGATCCAGCGATTCGGCGGGCAACTCCGCGTCGTTTGCGGTGACGGGCAGCCTTCTGCGGCGATGTGCGTCACACACATAGACCGAAAACTCGCCGTCCACACTTCGCTTGAAGCAGCGGCGCGATCCTTTGCCAAGGGGCAAGCGGCATGATCGATCATTGGAAGCATGATGATGGCAGTGGAAGCGTCGCAACGGACATGCCGTTGGGGCAGTTGCTCATCGATCGCGGCCTGATCAGTGAGGCCGATCTGGAGCGGGCTCTGCAGTGGCAGGTCGAGCACGATCACCAGCACCTGCTGGGTGAGGTCGTTCAGCGACTTGAACTGGCGAGTGAAGAGGATGTCGTGCGCACACTCGCCGAGAGTTACGGCGTGCCTTTCGTGTCGCATGTCGCCAGAACCGCCGATCCGACCGTCATCGAGGTGCTCAGCCGCAAGTTCATCGAAGAACATCGTGTACTGCCGCTTTTCCTCGTGCGCGGCGTCTTGACTGTGGCGGTCATCGAGCCGAGCAACCTCTTCCTCGCTGAAGAGATGGCTCGCATCACCGGCCATGAGGTGAAGGTGGTTGCCGCGACCCGGACCGAGATCGAGAACGCGATCCGATCGTGGCTGCCGGCCGCCAACGTCTTCGTCATTGATGACATCTACGAAGACATCGCCGAAGAGGACTTCTCGGTCATCGAGCGGGAAGCGACCGAACTGGCGGACCTCGAGGAAGTCGCCGGGCACGGACCCGTCGTCAAACTCGTCAACTACATCATCTTCACCGCTGTGCAGGAAGGTGCTTCGGATATCCACATCGAGCCCGAGGATCATCGTCTTCGCGTTCGGTACCGCGTCGATGGACGTCTGTACGAAAAACTCTCGCCTCCTCACCGCATGCACGCCGCGATTGCCAGCCGCATCAAGATCATGTCGAGCCTCGACATCTCCGAGCGGCGTGTTCCGCAGGACGGCGACTTCAACGTGATGCTCGAAGGCCGTCCCATTGATCTGCGTGTGTCGATCATGCCGGGCAAGCACGGCGAGAAGGTCGTCATCCGTATCATCGACAGCCGCAACGCGAGCCTGACGCTCGATCAACTCGGGTTCGGCCCGAAGACGCTGGAAGCCTGGCGTGGCATCGTGACCTGTCCCAACGGTGTGGTGCTCGTGACGGGTCCGACCGGATCTGGCAAATCGACCACGCTGTACTCGGTGCTCTCAGAGATCAACACCGAGGACAAGAATCTCTCCACGATCGAAGATCCCGTGGAAGCACGCATTCCGGGAGTCAACCAGGCGCAGGTCAACACCAAGGCCGGGTTCACGTTCTCAGGTGCTCTGCGGTCCATGCTTCGCCAAGACCCCGACATTCTGATGGTCGGCGAAGTTCGTGACAACGAAACGGCGGGCATCGTCACGCAGGCGGCGCTCACCGGACATCTCGTATTCTCGACGCTCCATACCAATGACGCGCCCAGTGCCGTGACGCGTCTTGTCAATCTTGGTGTGGAGCCCTATCTCGTAGCGGCCACGTTGCGCGGTGTACTTGCGCAGCGGCTCGTTCGGAAGGTCTGCTCGCACTGCAAGGCGAAGTCGGAGCCGGACGAGCGGTTGGCCGCGACGATCAAGGCGGCTGGCGGGGACCCCGATGTTGTGTGGGAAGGGACTGGATGCAGTCACTGCCGCAACACGGGGTACGCCGGCCGGATCGGGATCTTCGAGTTGTTCGTGCCGGACGCAGAGTTGCTTGAAGCAATCGCTTCCGGTGAGAGTTTGCAGTCGCTTCGCACCAGACTTGCTGAAGGTGGATTCCAAACCCTTCGCGAGGACGGCTGGGAGAAAGTGGCTGCCGGTCTGACGACTCCCGAAGAGGTGCTGTACGCAGCGAGCCAAGGATGAGTTTCAAGACCGTCAATACCGATCGGACTTATTCGTACCGGGCCCGCGCCGAGGACGGCGAGGTTGTCACGGGGACTGTTTCTGGTTCTACACCCGATGACATCGCCGCCATCCTGCGGGCCGATGGACTTGTTCCGACGGCCATTCGAAACGCTGGTGCCGCCTTGCCGGACTTCGATGCCGACGAGATCCGTCGCGGCGAAGCGGCGCGGCGTATTCGCCGTGACGACGTCGCGGTGTTCTGCCAGCAACTCGGTGTCATGCTTGATACCGGCGTGCCGTTGCCCGAGGCGCTTGAGGCCTCACGTGTGCAGTGCCGCCGCAAGGAATTCGCTCATCTGGTGGGAGAGATTCACATCGATGTCTGTGGCGGTACGCCGCTTTCACGTTCGATGGCCCGCTGGCCCAAGGTCTTCCCACCGATCGTCGTGAGTCTGGTCCGCGCTTCCGAGGCATCCGGCACCATGGCGCTCATGCTCGGCCGTGTCGGCGAATACCTCGTCCGCGAGGAGCGGACCCGCAAGCAGGTCAAGGGTGCCGCGACCTATCCGGCATTCATGCTTGGAAGCGCCGTACTCATTACAGCCTTCATGCTCGTGGTGATTCTGCCGAAGTTCTCGGCCATCTACGAGCGGAAGGGCGCCGAACTTCCTGGCGCCACCAAGGTCATGATGGCCCTCGGCGATGCGATTCGAAACGGGTGGCCGATCTGGTTGCCGGCGATTGCCGCGATCGGATTTGGTTTCTTCCTGTGGCGACGCAGCAACGCGGGTCGCCGCATCATCGACTGGTGCAAACTCAACGCGCCCATCGTCGGCCGCCTGACAGTCACCCTCTACCTCGCCCGCGCAAGCCGCACCATGTCCACCCTGCTCGCAGGCGGCGTCGGTCTGATCGACGTCATCCGCATCTGCCGGGGCGTGACCGACAATGTCGTCTTCGATCGGATGTGGCAGGACATGGAAGCCCGCGTCCGCGACGGCAAGGAGTTGACTGGCGCGGTCACCGATTCCAAATGGATTCCCGCCGGCGTCGGCGCGATGATGTCTTCCGGCGAGCGAAGCGGTCAGTTGCCAGAGGTCATGGAAAAGATCGCGACTCGTTGCGACGATGAACTCGAAGCCGGCATCAAGCAGGCAACGTCGATGATTGAGCCCATGCTCATCGTCTTCATGGGCCTTCTCGTTGGCGCGGTCGCCATGGCGCTCCTCCTGCCCATCTTCAAGATGAGCAGCGTGGTCGCAGGCTGAGTTTCTCACCCAATCCACGGCACAATGGACGACGAGAGAGCGGTGTGTGGCTTTCTCGGGTGCCCTCATTGCAGAGTGTTCGCCGATGCGACATACTGAACCTTCACCGGGCAAGCGTTCCGCCCGAGTTGAGGGGCGATTATGGAAAGCGACGAAAAGGTCCGCGTCACACGTTTGCTTGATGCGGCTGGTTCGGGTGATTCCCGTGCTGCCTCGGCGTTATGGTCAGAAGTCAACCAAGAACTGCGATCCATGGCGACCGGCCTGCTGGCGAAGGAACGTCCCGGCGTGACCTTGCAGCCGACCATGGTGGTCAACGAGGTGTTCTTGCGGATGTGGGCCGGGCGGGACGAACCACCTCGTTTCGAGGATCGGCGGCATTTCTTTGGCAGCGTTGCTCGGGTGATGGGGCAGTTTCTCGTTGATCATGCCCGGAGCCGTGATCGGCTGAAGCGGGGGGGCGGCCAGCGTCCGGTTTCTCTGGAAATCTGTGATGGAGAACTCAGAGGGCCTGATTCGGTAGATTCTGATGAAATTGCCTGCCTGCTCGGCGCCTTGACGGCGCTTGAACTGGAGGCCCCTCGCAAGGCCGAAGTGGTATGGCTCCGTTATGTTGTGGGGCTGAACATTGAGCAGGTTGCCACGATCTTGGCAGTATCTCGCCGGACCGTGATCGATGACTGGCGGTTTGCGCAGGCATGGTTGCGACGAAGGCTGGCTGATGGAGGCTCTGAATGAGCATGGACCCCGATCGATCACAAGCCGTCTTTCTTGCTGTGCAAGGTCTGCCCAAGGCAAATCGCCAGGCCTTCCTCGATGGTGCCTGTGGTTCCGATGCTGCGTTGCGGGCGGAAGTAGAGTCGCTCCTCGCTCATGCGCCGGAGAAAGAAGAAGAAGTTCATACCGCGGTTTCACCAAGCGGATCGAGCAAAGGGTCTTCGGGCGGTTTGGATCCTCAAGCGAATATCGGTAGCCTCATTGACCGGTATCGCATTCGTGGGGTTCTTGGGGAAGGGGGCTTTGGCGTCGTTTACCGGGCCGAGCAATCAGAGCCGGTTCGCCGCGAGGTCGCGCTCAAACTGATCAAGCCAGGGATGGATTCCAAGTCTGTCTTGGGGAGATTCGAGGCCGAGCGGCAGGCCCTTGCGATGATGGATCACCCTGGGATCGCTCGGATGCTCGATGGCGGGATGACCGATGATGGGCGGCCTTACTTTGTCATGGAGTACGTCCGAGGGATTCCGATCACGGCCTTCTGCGACATCAATCGACTGGATCTCAAGGGTCGCCTCGATCTCTTTCTGGAAGTCTGCCACGCGGTGCAGCATGCGCATGGAAAGGGAATCATTCACCGCGACCTGAAGCCGTCGAACATTCTGGCGGCGTACGACGGTGAGGACATGGTTATTAAGGTCATCGACTTTGGTATTGCCAAGGCGCTCAACCAGCGGCTTTCCGATGCGACTGTGGCCACCATGGAAGGTCGCCTCATCGGCACGCCGGAGTACATGAGTCCCGAGCAGGCTGAACAGTCGGCATTGGACGTCGATGCTCGCAGCGACATCTATTCGCTGGGTGTGATTCTGTACGAGTTGCTCGCAGGTCGCTTGCCATTCGAGCCGTCCGAACTGCGGAGTGCCGGCCTGAACGAGATCCAGCGCATCATTCGCGAGGACGATCCACCG